>JACCDP010264754.1_pt1 | contig 193940 bp, 150 predicted proteins | sample 7445841 | NCBI WGS metagenome assembly JACCDP01 (sample SAMN15323441, study PRJNA562643) | freshwater metagenome | isolation source: river surface water | place: USA:Blue River Watershed | collected 2017-08-17
ACCAGCATCGAGAGCGGATTGACCAACGCCCACAGCGCTCCCAGGCGGCTTCCGCGGTGCCTTACCTCGATCGCGCGGTGCGTGAATTTCCAGAGCAGTTCCCGATGGGCCCAAAGCCCGCCCACCATCCGGGCCGGTTCCACGAACAGCGCGCGCAGGGGACTGGGCTTGGATACCGCCATCACTTCACCCTCTTCGCGGGGGCGCGCCGAGGTCAACAGCGGTGCTAGACTGTCGTCCGCCAAGGAACGACCCCTGCGTCGACGAAGGACTGTGGTAAGATCGAGATGGCGCAGCGCTCATCGTTGAGTCCCCACGATACGACCCAGTTGCTGCCGTCCCTCACTGCGCCGCAGGGATACACCACCTCGTCGACCGCGGGATTGAGACGCGGGTGGCGCCGGACGGGCAGTGGTTCGCGGGTGAGCTTCAAGGGGGCGACCGGTATCGCGGCCGGGGCAAAGGGCGGGGTCGCATGAAACGCGTACACCGCCGGCCGGTAGCAATACCCGTCCGGACCGTCGTGCACGGTGTGGCAGAATGACCAGAGGAGCTCGCCCGCTGGACGGGGAGGCGCGCCGCCCCGGAGGCCGCCATGGCACGCGGGGTAGTCTGTAGGTGCCCAGTCCGTGTTTGCGATCTCCCGACAGTTAATTTCCCCCGAACCACCAAGGTCGCACTCCAGAACCCGCTGCGGTTGGGCCGAGTACACGGCGAGCGAACGGCCGGCTTGCCCGAACAGCATCCAGTTCTTCTCAAGCTTGCGCCGTTCTGCCCCTGCGAGAACCAGCTCCCGGGCGGTCCCTACCGGTCGTAGCGTTGCCTCGTCGATCTCATGGAGAAACTGATGATTACGCGGCTCGTGCCACCCGGAGTTCCAATAAACGAAGAGTTTGTCCTGCAGCCGAATCAGACGTGGGTCGGCGAACCAATCGAGCACCACCGCGGGATAGGAGTTGGGTTCGCGGAACGTGAACCTGTCGCTCAGGGCGGCTGCGGTTCCTGGAATTAACCGGTAATGCTGATCCAGCCGGCAGATGCCGATTCGCCTTCGACCGTCGGCACCAACCACACGGTAGGAAAGGATCCATTTGCCGTCCGCCGATCGCTCAATTCCCGGGTTGAAGGTATGAAGCGGGCCCGCGGCGAGCTGACTCCAAGCCTGCGGCAGAAGCTCCTCAGGATCGAAAAAGAATGTGCTGCCGGTCGACCCGCTCATGCGGAGCCAAAAAAGTCGCGCACGTGCTCGCAGACATAATCGACCTGGTCCGCCGTCACGTGGGGTCCGATCGGGAGACTCAAAACTTCGCCAGCCATCTTTTCGGCGAGCGGGAAGTCGCCGCGTTTCCAGCCAGCTCCGGCGTAGGCCTTGGAGAGGTGCGGCGGCACGGGGTAGTGGATCTGAGTGCCAATTTCTTTCGCGGCGAGATGGCGCTGGAGTGGGTCGCGACGCGATGTCCGGACCACGAAAAGATGCCAGACCGGGGTGGCCCAATCCGGCACCGAGGGAAGAATCAAGTCACCTGCGCCGGCCAGTTGCCGGAGATACCTTTCGGCGAGCGCCCCGCGCCGCGCGTTCCAAGCTTCGAGATGCGGCAGTTTCGCGCGAAGAAACGCCGCCTGCAGCTCGCTCAAACGGGAGTTCATCCCCTGGAATTCATTCTGGTAGCGCACCTTCGACCCGTAGTTCCGGAGATGCCGGAGCTTCTCGGCCAGAGCGGCGTCGGAGGTCGTGATCGCGCCGGCATCGGCCAGCGCGCCGAGGTTTTTGCTCGGGTAAAAGCTCACCCCGGCGGCGTGCCCCAGTGAGCCCGCGGCACGTCCTCGGCAGCGTGCGCCATGCGATTGCGCGGCGTCCTCCAGCACGATCAGCCCGTGTTTCTCTGCAAATGCGTTGATCCGTTCCATGTCGGCCGTCTGGCCGTAAAGGTGAATGGGCAGGATCACGCGCGTGCGTGGGCTCAGACAGTCGGCGATCCGCTCCGCGTCCAGATTGTAGGTACAGGGATCCGGCTCGCAGGGAATCGGTCGCGCGCCCGTGTGGCTGACCGCCAGCCACGTCGCGATGTAGCCGTGGGAAGGAACGATCACCTCGTCGCCCGGCCCCACGCCCAGCGCCATGAGCACGAGCTGCATCGCCTCAAGTCCGTTGGCCACGCCGATGCAGTGGGATGCCCCTACGCTGGCCGCGTATTCGGCCTCGAAAGCCTCCAGCTCCCGGCCTAGCAGAAGCCAGCCCGAGTCCATCACGCGGCGATAGGCGGCGTCCAAGTCCGCGCGCAGCTCGTCGCAGGCCGGCTTGAGGTCGAGGATCGGGACCTTCATGGAGGATCAGATAAACTTCAGTTTGCGGGCTGCAAAGGCGACCATTCTGAGCAACAGCCAACCGTGGCGCCAGCGTTGGATGTTGGTGGTGCCGTAGGTGCGCTCGCGGTAACGGATCGGCACGTCCGCAATCCGCAGAGACTGTTTGGCGGCACCGAACAGCAGGTCAAAATCGCCGAAAGGATCGAACTCCCCGAAATACGAGCGGTTCGCCGCGATTCGCTCGTAGTCCGCGCGCCTCAGCACCTTTGTGCCGCAAAGCGTGTCTTTCACCGGCTGGCCCAGCAGCCAGCTGAAGATGAGGCCGAACGCCTTGTTCGCGCAGAGATTCAAGAACTGCATCGCATGCTGCTCCATGGGATAAACCAGGCGCACGCCGTTGGCGAAGTCGGCTCGGTCGCGCGCGATGACGTCCAGAAACTTGGGCAGCTCCTCCGGCGGCATCGTGAGGTCGGCATCGAGGATCATCAGCACATCGCCCGTCGCGGCCGCGAACCCGGCGCGGACGGCGTCTCCTTTACCTCGTCCGGTCTGGCGCAGGCAGATGATTTTTTTATCGGGGTGCGCGGCTGCGACTCTCTGGATCTCGCCCCACGTGTCATCGCGGGAGTGTCCTTCGACGAAGATCAACTCGACCCCGGATCCCATCGGTGGAACGCGCTCGACGGCGGCGGCGATGTTACCCGCTTCGTTACGCGCTGGGATCACCACCGAAACGCGAGGGGCGGTAGCGGCCCGCGCGCCCGCCCGACGCGCGGTGATGAAGATGGTGAGGCAGAACCACTGCAGCAGCGGGGAGATCCAGCGGTTGGCGACGCTGCCCAGGCCGAGAGCGGTGAACGGCGCCAGAATGCGTCCGGCCCGCGTGACCGGACTCCATCCCGCGAGCTGCATGAGATTCAGCACATCCGACGAGGCCAGCCAGCTGTTCTCGGGTTGCCTCGCCTTCAATCCGATAAGCTCCGCCGCCGAAAGGAGCGGCCGCCAGAGGGAGTTCTGGAAGTTAACCGCCAGACGCGTCCGCGGATGCGAAACGGCATGCAGCCTTTCGAGCAGTGCCTGCACATCGGCGGCGAGGTTGAGCGTGTCCGAAATGATGATGAAATCGAAAGGACCGCCCAGCCGGTTCGGCTCCAAGTGTTCCCCGGCCTGGACGAGAAAGCTTCCCCGAGGCAACCGTTGGCGCGCGGTCGCGATGCGGGCCTCGGATAGATCCACCCCACACACCTCTTGCGCATTGAGAAGGGCCAGCAGGTCGCCTTCGCCGCATCCGATTTCCAGCACGCGGGCATCGGCGGGAACAATGAGGTTGTAGTAATGGGCGAGACAACGGCGGTAGGCGCGCGCGCCTGCCTTGAGGCCCGCGGGGGCCGAGTCGTAGTACTCCCGCACTTCAGCGAGGTGTTTTTCCGAAAGGGATGCGATCGACGTATCGAGCATGAAGGCGGCCGGGTAAGGACGTCGTCATGAGCGTGCCCTCGCGAGAGACTTTGGCTCAAGACTTATGGGTTGCAATCACCCTCGAAATCCCGCGGTTAACCCGTTCATATCTCCCTCTGGCATCACGATGGCCGGTCTCCGCCGAATACTCTCTTCCGCCGCGCTCGGGGTGGTGTTTTCCGCCGCCTTCCCCGGGACGGTCAGCGGGGCTTCGGCTGACGCCGTGCGGGGTTCGCTGCCGGAGGACCACCTGCCCGCGCTCCGGCCGATTCTGGAGCAGGCGCTCCGTCAGTCGCCGCAGCTCATTGCCGCCGAGTTTGACCGGATTCTAGCTGAAATCCGCGTAACCTCGGCCGATGCCGCCCGCCTGCCCGGTCTCGGGGGCAGCCTCAATCTGGCCAGCAACCAGACGGCGATATCCAGCAACACCAGCTCGCAGACGCGCGACAACGGGTTCTTCTACAATCTCGGGGTGACCCAGCCGCTCTTTCATTGGCGGGCGCTGCAAAACCAGAGTGTTTCCGCGCGACTCAACCGACTGGTCGCGGAGCGCAGCCTCGACCGTGCCGCGAGGGACGTCGGCGTCCTCGTGCGCAAGGCCTTCCTCTCGCTTATCGTCGAGAAAGCGCGCCTGCGTGCGGCCCGCGACGGCTTGCGGGTACTGCGGGAGGAACTCGCGGTGACCGCCGAGAAGCGCGAGCGCGGCGTCGTGGCGGCGGCGGTCCTCGAGGGAGACCGTCTGCGGGAGCGTGAGGTGAAGCTGGAGGTCGCCCGGCTCGAATCAGAGTTCGAGGCTAACCGGAAACGATTCGCGCGTCTGGCGGGTTTGGCGGCGGCGCTCGAGGAGGCGCAGGTGCCCGACGATATTCCGGCGCCGCGATTTCCGGCCGAAGTCGCCGGGGTGATGTCCGCGACGGTGTTGCGGGACAACGCCCGCAGCACCCTCGAGTACGAGATCCACGACCTGCGGATCCGTGACGCCCAGCTCCGTATCAATTCCGAGAAGGTGCGGCTTTATCCGAAGTTCTTTGCGGGTGCCGGGCTCAGCCTGGAGAATTCCACCAACGTCAACGGAAACACGGTCAGCCAGCAGGGTGTTCAAAGGAAGACGGTCAACGTCTACGCGCAGTGGAACATATTCGATGGTTTCGCCACACAGGCGGCCATCCGGGAAGCCCAGGTCTCCAAGCGCACCCAGGAGCGCCTGCAGCAGGCTGAGATCGAGGGGTTGCTGCAGAACATCCAGATCCTCGAGCGGATGCTGCGCGATGACGCGGAGCAGGTGGAGTTGGCCGCCATCCGGCACGGACTTGCGATCGAAGCGCGCAAGGTCGCGGCGCGCGAGGCCGAGTTTGGCAACGTTCCGAAATCCGAACTGGCCCGCGCCGGCACAGCAATCCTGCAGGCCGAGACCCGCAGCCTGGAGGCGCGCGCCCAACTGCTCGGCCGCTGGGGTGAGTTCGTCGCCCTAACCACGGGCGAGCCCCTCCTTCCGAGGACTTCTTCACGCCATGCAAGCGAACCCAAATAAAGGCCGTTTACTGGTAAGGATCGCGGTGGCGCTCGGCCTCGTTGCCAGCGCGCTATTCCTGGTTGTCCAAAACCTGCGCGACACCGCCAAGGTCAAGGCTGTCAACCGCGACACCGCCATCGACGCCGTGACGGGCAGCGTGCTCGTGCAGGCGGAGGGTGGCTTCAAGGAGCTGAAGGCCGAGGCTGCAGGCAAAGTGAAGGTCGCGAACATCAAGCCGGGCAGTCACTTCAAGAAGGGCGATGTGCTGGTGCAGCTCGACACCACGGAACTCGACCGGCAGACCGCCGAAACGCGTCGCAAGTTCGAGGCCGACAAGGCCCGCGCGAAGATCGCACTGGAGAATAACCCCGAGCGAAAGGTGGCCGAGGAGCGGCTCTCGACCGCGAAGCGTCTGTTCGAGCTGGGCAATGCCTCCGAGGACGACCTGAAGGGCGCGCAGCGCGCGTTGGATGGCATAGTGACTCGGCTCAAGCTGACGGAGTTCGATGACCAGAAGGCGGAGGTCGACTTCAAGTTTGCGATGGAGGGGCTGGAATTACTGAACGAAAAGATGCGGGTCGTGGCTCCTTTCGACGGTACCATCCATAATGATGGCGCGATGACGTGGGAGGGGGCGCTCATCAACGCCGGCCAGCCGGTGACGAAGGTTTTCGCGCGCCGCCGGGTCATCGAGGCGAAGATCAGCGAGGAGAGCTTCGGTCGCGTGAAGCTGGGGCAGCCCGCGCGGATCCGTTTGCTTACCTACGGAACCCAGACCTTCGACGCGACGGTCAGCGAGCTGCTCCCATCCGCCGACGACGCGCAGCGGTTTACGGTGCATCTTGATGTAAAGGCGGACCCGGATCAGCTGCGGCCCCTGAGCACGGGTGAGGTCACGATCACCGTGGAGCGCATACCAGACCAGATCATGGTGCTGCGCCGTTCGATCTTCGATTCCGATCAGGTGTACGTGGTACGGAACGGGAGGGTGGAGCGACGTAAGCTCGAGCTGGGAATCGTTTCCCTCAACAACGCCCAGGTGCGCAAGGGTCTGGAGGTCGGCGAACTCGTGATCGTCGACCGCCTCGAGGAATTCCGCGTGGGGCAGCGTGTTCGGACAGAGGTGGTTTTCTAACCGACTCCGCTCTTTCCGCCTCCGTCGTCGTGATCTCGCCGAACCTCCGCATCGCCTTCCGCTTCCTCACGGCGAAGAAGCGGGCGATGGTGATGAGCCTCGCTTGTACGATCCTCGGTGTAGGCCTTTTCATTGTCACCCAGGCGACGACCAGCGGGTTCGAGCGATTCTTCACCAAGACGATTCTCGGCATCAACGGCGCGATCCGCATCGAGGACAAGATCCAGGACACCATGCGGAGCATGTCCGCGCCGGGTGGCGGTGACTCCCATTTCGCGCGGCGTGATGGCGTGAAGTACATCGAGGGCATCGAGGAGCCGCAGGCGCTGATCGAGGCCCTGCGGGGCTTTCCCAACATCCGCGGGGTGTCAGCCGTGGTCCGGGGCGGGGTGCAGGTTACGAGTGCGTTCAAGACCGAGGACGCCCAGGTGTTTGGTATCAAGCTGGAGGATCACGTGCGGGTCTCCGACCTCGCCGAGCAAATCACGTCCGGCCAGTTGGAGGACTTCCGGCAGGCCCCGGCGGGCGCTTTGGTGGGCCGGGTATTGGCGGACCGTCTGCAACTTTCCGTAGGCGACTCGTTCGTGCTCTCCAGCCGCGGGTCCTCGCGGCGCCTGCGGGTGGCTGCCGTGTACGAAACCGGTTACCGGGAGGTGGACAAGACGAACGTCTATCTGCACCAGGCCGAGGCGCGTTCGCTGCTCAAGCGCCCATCCGGAGCGACTTTTCTGCAGATAGGTCTCTATGATCCTGATCGCGCGCCGGCCGACGCCATCCGCATGGAACAGGTGCTGCGCCACAGCGTTAAGCCGTGGCAGGAGCGTGAGAAGACTTGGCTGGCGGTTTTCCGGGCGCTCCGGATCTCTACCATGATCACGGTCTCCGTGTTCACGCTGATCGCCAGCCTCGCCATGTTCAACACCCTCGCGATGATCGTCCTAGAGAAGACCAAGGACATCGCGATTCTCCGGTCCATGGGCTACGAACGGCGGGATGTGACGCGCATCTTTCTCTGGCAGGCGGGCATCGTCCTCGCGATCGGCGCCGGAGCCGGCGCTATCCTCGGCGCGACCGTGACCTGGCTGGTCAGCCAGGTGCCGCTCCCCGTCAACGGCATCTTTAAAACCGACCGGTTCATTGTCACGTGGGATGCCTACCATTACGTCGGCGCGATCCTTACCGCGGTGGTGATGGTGATGATCGCCAGCTTGATTCCGGCACGTCGCGCGGCGCGGCTGGAACCGGGGGACATCGTGCGTGGCACGGCGCAGTAGTATGACGGAAGCCTTACAGCCTCACGGGAAACTCGCCCTGCGCTGCCGCGCCCTGCACCGCCATCTGGGGCAGGGGGAGGGTCGGGTGCATGTGCTCAAGGGCGTATCCTTTGAGGCGCGCCGAGGTCAGGTCTACGCCATCGTGGGGCCTTCCGGTTGCGGCAAGAGCACGCTTTTGTATCTGCTGGGGTTGCTGGACCGGCCGGATGGCGGTGAGATCGAGATCAACGGGAGCTTGATGTCGAATCACGACGACTTGGCGCGCACCGCGGCTCGGGGTGAGCACATCGGCTTCGTCTTCCAGTTTCACTTCCTGATGCTCGAGTTCACCGCGTTGGAAAATGTGATGATGCCGATGCGTAAGCTCGGCCGCCTGACTCCGGCGGCGATGCGGGACCGGGCGCACGCGCTGCTGGACTCCGTCGGGCTGGGGGCCAAGACCCACCGACTCGGGACCCAGCTCTCAGGGGGCGAGCAGCAGCGCGTCGCCGTCGCCCGCGCCTTGGCTAATCAACCCACGATTCTCTTGGCGGACGAGCCGACCGGCAATCTCGACGTGCGCAACTCCAACCTCGTTTTCGACCTTCTGACGCGTTTGGCGAAGGAGAACGGTCAGGCGGTGGTTCTCGTCACGCACAACCCTGAGATCGCGCAGCGCTGCGACGTCACCCGGCCGATGCGCGACGGAATTTTCGTCTAATTGGGAATCCTTCCTGGACGTCCTCAACGGCGACCGTAGGCAGATTAGCGGACGCTCTTCCGCCGCGCGTTTTTCCTAATTCCCGCCGCCGACGCTGCCGCGGTGGAAAATAGAGTTTACAAGGGAAATGGCCCTCCCTTCTTTCGACCGCGATTTTCATTTTCCGCCCCGTGACGCATCTCTCGCCGCGAAAACAGCTTTGGTCCTCTTCCGTCGCCCTTGTGGCGGGCGGGATCGGTGACTGACGGCGAATAACTCGGGATCCCCCTTCAGCCCATGTCGAAGCTGTTTCCGAAGTCAGCCAACCGGCTGCCCCTGCAGATAGTGGTCTATCTGGTGGTGCTCGCTGGCATCGCCACGGCGGGTGTCACTTACTACATGACGCCCAAGTATTCCCGCGTGGGCTATGCGCCGGTTCAGCCGGTTCCGTTCAGCCATGCGAAGCATGTGCAGGAAGTCGGGCTCGATTGCCGGTATTGCCACACCAACGTCGAGAAGTCGGGTCACTCCAACGTGCCGTCCTCTCAGACATGCATGAATTGCCATAGCATCATCAAGGCCGACAGCCCCCTGCTCGCGCCGGTGCGCGAGAGCTATTCGAACAACACGCCGGTCCCTTGGGTCTGGATCCATCAGACCCCCGACTACGCCTATTTCAACCACGCGGCCCATGTGAATCGGGGCGTCTCGTGCGTGGAGTGTCACGGTAAGGTTAATGAGATGGACACGGTGACCCACTCCAAGCCGCTCAGTATGGCCTTCTGCCTTGAGTGCCATCGGGATCCAGCGGCTCGCATCCGCAATCCGGGTGATGTGTTCAACCTGAACTCCAGCCGTCTGGCCGAGCAGGGTGAGGCGGGCGTGAAAGCCGCCGAGAGGTTCAAGCACGACTGGAAACTGATGCCCCCGCAAAGCTGCTCGGGCTGCCATCGATGAAACGCAAATTTGATCATCCGGCCCCGGCCGCGGGGGAAGAATTGTCGGGTCCGCGTTATTGGCGGAGTCTTGATGAGCTCGCCGCCACTCCCGGCTTCCAAGCCCAGCTAGAGCGGGAATTCCCTGAAGGAGCCTCCGACCTGAACGGAGTCGACCGGCGTAACTTCATGAAGCTGATGGCGGCTTCCTTCGCGTTGGGCGGGGTAGGATTGGCGGGCTGCCGTCGACCGGAAAAATTCATTCTGCCCTACGGCAAGTCGGTGGAGGGCGTTATTCCTGGTCTGCCCTCCTACTACGCAACGGCGATGCCGGTCCGTAAGTCGGCGGTTCCTCTGTTGGCCGAGACGCACCAAGGCAGGCCCACCAAGCTGGAAGGTAATCCGTCCTACGAGCCCAACGGCGGTGCGGCTTCGCTCACGGCTCAGGCCTCCATCCTCGATCTTTACGATCCCGATCGCGCCAAGGCTCACACCAAGGCGGGTGCTACCCTCAAGGCCGAGGATGTTTCTTCCATGCTTTCGGCGGCAGCCCGGACCTATGCGGCCTCGCAAGGCGCCGGTTTGGCCATCCTCGCCGACGAATCTTCGTCGCCGACGCGGGCACGTCTGGTTCGTGAGTTGCGGGCCAAGTTGCCGCGTATGCTCTGGGCCGAGTATGAGCCGGTTCAGGACGAGCCGCCCCTTGCTGCCGCCCAAGCGGCTTTTGGTGCGGCGGTGAAGCCCGTCTATCACTTCGGCAAGGCTAAGCGCATTCTGTCGATCGACGCCGATTTCCTTCAGGCCGACACGGGCAGCATTGCGAATATCCGCGGGTTCTCGAAGGGCCGTCGTGTCACCAAGAAGGACGATGCGATGAACCGCCTCTATGTGGCGGAAAGCGCCCTGACTCTTACTGGCAGCATGGCAGATCATAGGCTGCGGGTGGCGACGAGCCATATGCTCGCGTTGACTGCCAAGCTAGTTGCGACGGCCTATCCGGCCTCGGAGTCGGCGGTCGCGCCTCTGTCGCAAGGCTTGAAGGTCGATCAGAAGTGGGTGGAGGCCTGTGTTGCCGACCTGATGGCCCACCGTGGTGCTGCGTTGGTCGTGGCGGGCGCCCATCTGCCGGCTGAGGTGCATGCCTTGGTTTACGGTCTTAACACGGTTCTTGGCGCAATCGGCGAGACCGTGACTTTCGTCCAAGCCGAGGTTACGCCCGGAGCTTCCACCATTTCCGCTCTCGCGGCCGCGATCAAAGGCGGAGCGGTGAAGACGCTCTTGGTTCTGGGTGGTAACCCGGTTTACAATGCGCCTGCCGATCTCGATTGGGCCGCCCTCCAAAAGTCGGTCCCCGAGGTCGTGCGTCTGGGCTACCATATTGACGAGACCTCGGCGTTGAATCCCGGCGCCACGACACATCTTGCCGCTGCTCACTACCTCGAATCTTGGGGTGATGCCCGCGCCTACGATGGCACGGTGCTGCCGGTGCAGCCGATGATTCAGCCCCTTTTCGGAGGGATCACGCAGATCGAAGTGCTGGCTCGTTTGGCTGGTGAGCAAAACGTGGATTCCTATGCCTTGGTCGCCGCGACGGTAACCGCGCTCGCGGGTCCCGGAGCCAACCTGGAAAAAGCGATGGCGCGTTTTCTTCACGACGGATTGCTGGCTGGTTCAGCCCATCGTCCGGCGGAGGTGCGTTACGACACCGCGGGTATACAGCGTCTCTTCGGCTCCGCGCAGCCTCTTCCCGCCCTCGGGGTTTCCAATCTCGAAGTGCGTTTCGTGGCTGACGCCAAGGTCGACGACGGACGCTTCGCGAACAATGGGTGGCTGCAGGAGTGCCCCGAGCCGATCACGAAGATCTCGTGGGATAACGCGATTCTGGTGAGCCCCAAGCTGGGCAAGGAACTGGGTATCGATCCCAAGGGATCGCTGGTACAGGTCGCCCGTAAGGAGACTGCCGAGTTTTACATGGGCAAGGAAAACGCCCGGGTTTTCGAGCTCTCAGTCGGTGGCCGTCGCGTTCGTGGTCCCGTGCACATCCAGCCCGGTCTGGCCGACTACACGGTCGTGGTTCCTCTCGGCTATGGTCGTTCGGTTGCTGGTCGGGTAGGGAAGGGAGCTGGCTTCAGCGCCTACCCTCTCCGGACCAGTTCGGCGCCTCACTTTGTTGCTGGCGGTAAGTTGTCCGACACCGGTGCGCGCATGTTCCTCGCGAATACGCAGGAGCATTGGTCGATGGAAGGGCGCGACATTATTCGCGAGGCGAACTTCGAGGCAGCGCCCAAGCCGGACGGGAACAGTTACCAGGAAAATCCCGGCTACGTGAAGAAGGTCGGGATGGAGTCCCACTCTCCTTCGATTCTCGGCGAGTACGGTGAGAAGATGTCTCCGCAGGATCGGGCGACCAAGATTCCGCGCGGCAACTCGCTTTACGATACGCCCAAGTTCGACGGCCACAACCAGTGGGGCATGTCGATCGACCTCAACACCTGCATTGGCTGCAACGCCTGCGTCGTGGCGTGTCAGGCCGAAAATAACATCCCGATCGTCGGCAAGGACCAGGTCCTGCGCGGTCGCGAGATGCACTGGATCCGTCTCGATCGGTATTACTCCAGTGGAACGATCGATGCCGAGGCATTCGGCGGCCCGGGTAACGTCGAACTGCCCTCCGATCCCCAGGTTTCCCTGCAGCCGATGACCTGCGTGCACTGCGAACTCGCGCCCTGCGAGACGGTGTGCCCGGTCAACGCCACGGTGCATGACGAGGAAGGCATCAACACGATGGCCTACAACCGGTGCATCGGAACCCGTTATTGCGCGAACAATTGCCCCTATAAGGTGCGGCGCTTTAATTTCTTCGATTGGAACCAGCGTTCGCTGGACAGCCTCTACATGGGACCGGCTTCGGAGTTCGGGATGCCGGAGCTCCTGAAAATGGCGAAGAACCCCGAGGTCTCCGTCCGCATGCGTGGCGTGATGGAGAAGTGCACCTACTGCGTGCAGCGGGTGCAGAACGCCAAGATCCAGCACAAGGCGAAGCTCATGCAGCGTCGCCAAGGAGCCGCGGTATCCTTGGAGGAGATCCGAGTTCCAGATGGCGCCTTCCAGGTCGCCTGCGAGCAGACTTGCCCCGCTGGAGCCATTGTCTTCGGCAACATCCTCGACCCGAAGAGCGCCGTCAGCCTGGCGAAGGGTCGAGAGCAGGACTACGCGGTCCTCGGTTACTTGAACGTCCGCCCGCGGACAACCTACTCGGGCAAGCTGCGCAATCCCAACCCTCGGATGCCTGACTTCCAGCCGCTTCCGTTCAGCCGGGTGGAATATTCGCGTAAGAACGAGCCCGCCTCCCACGGGCACGAGCACGGGGGCCATGATAAGAGCCAAAAGCCCGGAAAGAAGTCCCCGGCCCACGGAGCTACGTTTGACGCGTCGAAGACGGGAGGATTGAGCTAATGGCACACGCAGAACATTCCGCCGCCACTAACCCGCTGCTTCAGGAGGTGCGTCCCGCGGAACTCCCGCGCGCGGTTCTCGTTGAAAACGGGCGGAGCTTCAACTGGATCACCGAGAAAATCTGCGGGATCATCGAGGGCAAAACGCCCACTTGGTGGTGGATATGCTTCGTCCTCGCCTGCTTCGTCGCCTCTTTCACCGTGGTGGGCATCACCTACCTCGTCGCGACGGGTGTTGGTGTCTGGGGACACGCTAACCCGGTAAATTGGGCGTGGGACATCGTTAACTTCGTGTTCTGGATCGGCATCGGCCACGCCGGAACCTTGATCTCCGCGATCCTTTGCCTGCTGCGCCAGAAGTGGCGCACCTCGATCAATCGCGCCGCGGAGGCCATGACGATCTTCGCCGTGGTTTGCGCCGCGATCTTCCCCGTGTTCCACGTGGGACGCGTCTGGTTCGCCTGGTACCTCTTCCCTATTCCGAATTCGAACGCGATCTGGCAGAACTTCCGCTCTCCGCTCGAATGGGATGTGTTCGCGGTCTCCACGTACGGCACCGTGTCGGTTTTGTTCTGGTACGTAGGTCTCATTCCGGACCTCGCGGTCCTGCGTGATCGTTTCTTTGCGGCCGGCAATCGCGTGCGGGCGACGTTGTACGGTCTTTTCGCCATGGGCTGGCGCGGTTCCAATCGCCACTGGAGCAACTACGAGATGGCTTACCTGATCCTCGCCGGCATCTCGACTCCGCTGGTCCTCTCGGTGCATACGATCGTGTCGTTCGACTTCGCCGTGTCGCTACTGCCCGGGTGGCACACGACCATCTTTCCTCCGTACTTCGTCGCGGGCGCCATTTTCTCGGGATTCGGCATGGTGCTAACCCTGATGCTACCGCTGCGCGCGGTCTACAAATTGGAGGATCTGATCACGCAGTACCACATCGACTGCATGTGTAAGGTCACTTTGGCGACCGGCACCATCGTGGGCTACGCCTACGGGATGGAATTCTTCATCGCTTGGTATGGTGCCAACCCCTACGAGGGCTTCGCGTTCGTGAATCGCGCGTTCGGCCACTACGCGTGGGCTTACTGGATCATGATCTCGTGCAACGTGATCACCCCCCAGTTCTTCTGGTTCAAGGCGGTCCGTGAAAACACCGCTCTCGTCTGGATACTTTCGATTTTCGTCAACGTGGGCATGTGGTTCGAGCGCTTCGTCATCATCGTCACCTCGCTCGCCCGTGACTTTCTGCCCTCCAGCTGGGGTTACTATTCCCCGAGCATCGTCGAAATCTTCACGTTCTTCGGAACTTTCGGGGTCTTCTCGGTCCTGTTCCTGCTCTTCATCCGTTTCCTTCCCGTCATGCCGATGGCGGAACTCAAGGCCGTCACGCCGCAGGCTGATGTTCACGGCGGCCACGGGCACGAGAAACACTGATCACGCACGCCGATGTCCGCTCAACCCTACGGCTTGATCGCCACCTTCGACACCACTCCGGCACTGTACCATGCGGCCGAGGCGGTTCGTGACGCCGGATACCGCAACTGGGACTGCATCACCCCTTTCCCGGTACATGGGCTCGACAAGGCCATGGGCCTAAGGCGCTCCATCGTGCCGCGCATTTCTCTTGCCGGCGGCATCACCGGCTTCTGCACGGGAATGTCTCTCATCTGGTGGACCGGTGCGGTCGACTACAAGTTGATCGTTGGCGGAAAACCTTACTTCAGCCCGATGTTCGCGTTTCCGGTGGCTTACGAGCTGACCATTCTATTCACGGCCTTCGCCACGATCATCGGCATGTTCGTCGTGAACCGTCTGCCGATGCACTACCACCCGGTGCTGAAGTACGACGAAATCAAGCGCGGTATGGATGATACCTTTTTCATCGTCATCGAGGCCCGCGACCCGCGATTCAACTTGGCCAACACCAAGGCGCTCCTTGAGAAAATCGGCGGTAAGGCCGTCAAGGAGCTGGAGGCCTGAGCGATGCGCAACGTCTACCTAGTCACCCTGTTTGTCTGCGTGCTCGGGGTTTCCATCCTCGGTTTCCGGGGCACCATCTTCACCGCGCCGCCGATCGACCTTTTCCCCGACTGGGCATTTCCGGGAATGGAGGTTCAGCCGAAGCATCGCCCCCAAGCGGCCAACGATTTCTTCGCCGACGGCCGTTCCGACCGAACCCCGCCGGCTCGCACTGTCGCCCGTGGCATGCTGCGCGACGATGATCACCTCCACTTGGGCAAATCCACGGACGGTTCGTTCGTGGCCAAGCTTCCGGCTTCGCTCAACGTCGATCTCGGGTTCGTCGACCGCGGCCGGGATCGCTACCAGATCTTCTGCGCTCCTTGCCACGGGGCTTTGGGCGACGGCAACGGCATCACCAAGCGCTACGGTATGGGCGCGACGCCGACATTCCACGATGGCCGCCTTCGTTCGATGCCCGACGGGGAAATCTACAACACGATCACGAACGGAAAAAACACGATGATGTCCTACGCCGACAAATTGTCCCCCGAGGACCGTTGGGCGGTGGTGTCCTATGTCCGTGCCCTGCAACGGGCGCAGCAGGGCGTTGTGACTGACGTCACCGATGCAGCCGCAAGGAAAGCCCTCGGCCTCCCATGAGTTCTCCAGCCGCTCAAGCCGTGCCGGCTCTTCCGGCCGATGCCGCCTCCTCTCATGACCTTGCCGGCAAGGCCCTCAAGGTGGGTTTTGGAGGTCTTATTATCACCGCAGCCGGGCTACTTCTGCCCGGCAACGCCCGTGCGGTGGCGATGTCCTACCTCGTGGGTGTGACGTACTGGACCGCGATCGCGATCGGCATGCTGATGCTGGTTTTGATCCACCATATCTTCGACGCCTCGTGGTCGACCGTGATCCGGCGACAGTTCGAGCACGGCCTCGCCGCCTTCAAGTGGCTCGCTTTGCTCTTTCTGCCCTTGGTTCTGGCCTCTTTCCTCTACCAAAGGGACATCGTGTGGCCGTGGCTGAACTTGGAGCACGAGATGCACGGCGGACACACCGTGGGGCACGATCCGCTCTATTTAAAAAAGGCCGCCTTCCTCAATCCCGCGATGTTCCTCGGGATGACAGCGCTTTTCTTCGTGATCTGGGTCTGGCTTTCCGCCCGCTTGCGCAAGGCCTCCTTCTCGCAGGACTCCGATGGAGATTTGCGTTGGACCCGTATGAATCGGACCACGGCTGCGATGGGGCTGCCGTTGGGTGCGCTCACTCTCACCTTCGCCGCGATCTACTGGGTCAAATCCCTCGAGTACCACTGGTTCTCCACAATGTTTGGCGTCTGGTTCTTCGCCAATTGCGTGCGTGGTGCCTTGGCCTTCGGTGTCATCATCATGGTGTGGCTTTGGCATCGTGGCGATTACAAGGGCATCCTGAACACGAACCACTTCCACAGCATAGGCATGCTGATGCTGGCCTTTACCGTCTTCTGGGCCTACGTCACGTTCTCCCAATATTTCCTGATCTGGAACGCCAACGTTCCCGAGGAAACGTTCTGGTACAATCTTCGTGAGGTAAATCACGACGGGAGCGACAACCAATGGAAGTGGATCGGTATCATCGGTATTCTTTTCGGACATTTCTTCATCCCGTTCTTTTTCCTCCTCTCCTACCGCTATAAGGTGACGAAGCACATCATTCGCCGCGTGGCTTGGTGGTTCCTCGCGGTTATCCTGCTGGACATGTGTTACAATATCATGCCGGCGTTGAAGGATTCCCATGGTGATTCTCTTCCTCTGTTCTCCCTGAATCTGGTTTGGATTCTGACCTCGGTCGTGGGGGTGGGCGGGATCTGTGTTTGGGCCTACTTGCGCAGCTTCCCGACCGCAAAGCTCATCCCCATCCGTGATCCCCGCATCGGCGAGAGCCTCACGCACCATGAGTGAACACACCGAATCCCGGGTTCGCCCCGTGTCGCTTCTGACGATCCTGATCCTGATGGTGGTCTTTGGAGCCTTCTACTTTTTCGTCCGCTCCTACTATCGCCCCGCTTCTGTCTCAGCGGTGAATGCGGCCGCGGAGAACCTGCCCAAGGAATTGGAGTGGCGGGCCACGGCCGACGCACGACGCAAGGCTTTGCAAGAGGCGCGTGAAAAGGAGGAGCGGACCTCCGCCGGTTACACATGGATCGATCGTAATGCAGGAACCGTCCAACTGCCGATCCGGCGGGCGATGGAGCTAACCGCCGCGGAGTATGGCGCCAAGAAGTAACACCGGGCAGCAACCCACCGACGAACCGATGATCACTTCCACGATCCAGCCCCCGCCCTCGGACGGAGACACGGTCGGCCTTCACGCCCGTGGGCCGCTGCTGACAGCATTCGGCCTCGCGATCGGGTGGCTCGTTGCCAGCGGGGTCTTCTCGCTTATCGCCGCGATACAACTTCATTCTGCGGCTTTCCTCGCTGACTGCGAGTACCTCACGCATGGCCGCGTGCGCGCCCTTGCCGAGACATCGTTCGTTTACGGTTGGGCGGGCGGGGCGGGTATCTCCGCGGTCGTCCTGATCCTGAGTCGTTTGGGCGGTAACCCGCTCAGGGCGGCCAACTGGTTTGGCGCTGGAAGCGTTTTCTGGAATCTTGGTATCGCAGCCGGTCTGGTGGGCATCGCCACTGGGGACATGACTTCGTTCTCCCTGCTCCAGCTGCCGCGCTACGTGCAGCCGCTCATGGTATTTGCTTCTGCAGCAATGGGTATCGCCGGCTTGCTGGCATGGTCCGGTCGGCGCCGAGACGGCACTTTCGCCTCCCATTGGTACGGCGTCGCCGGGCTGGTGCTTCTGCCTTGGGCTCTGACCGCAGCGCAAGTATCCCTCCTATGGTTCCCGATGCGGGGTGTCCTGCAGGCGGTGGCTGCCGCTTGGTACACCGAGGCGGCTATTTTCCTCTGGCTGACCCCGCTTTCGCTCGCCTGCGCCTGTTATCTCGCGGCTAAACTCGTGGGACGTGCTCTTCCTAGCTATGAGGCGGCACCGCTCGCGTTCTGGATGCTGATTGTGGTGGGTACGTGGTCCGCTGGGCGCCACCTTGTTGGTGGTCCGGTTCCCGCCTGGATACCGACCATGGCGGTCTTTAGTTTTTCCATGTTGTTGTACCACTTCGCGGTGGTGGGCCTTAATTTAAGGCCGGTTTTTGGTCTTAGTGGTTCGGTGGGTAGCGCCTTGAAATTCGGAGTGGGCAGCTACCTCCTCTACGGGGCAGTGGCCTTTCTGGCCTGTTTCCGGGGTATCGCGTTGCGGACTCAGTTCACCCACTTCGCTTCAGCCACGGAGCAACTCTTCCTCTACGGATCAGTTTCCATGATTCTTTTCGCGGCCCTTTACTTCTTGGTACCGCAACTCCTTGGTCGTGGATGGTCGTCGCCCGCCCTGATGTCGGGCCATCTGGCCGGTGCTACGATCGGGGTAGTTTTGTCGGTGGTGGCCTTGGGATGGGCCGGTATTTCTCAAGGTGCCGTGATGCTCGAACCCAAGACGGGTTTCGGCGAAATAGCCTCAGGTGTCCGCCCCTACCTTTTGGTAAACACGGGCGCGCAGCTTGTACTCCTCGCCGCCAATCTGCTTTTGGCGGTAAACTTTTTGCGTTCGCTTTGCTCCTGCTGCCAAGGCTCGGGGGTTTCCACCGCGCTTTCGGAGGGTTCCGCATCATGAAAAACGGGCCGCTTTTCTTGTTCGGCCTCTTGGTTTCGGCGGTGATCGCCTGGTCTGCCATCGTCCTTGGTGCGCACGGCCAACTAGGCGGCCTCACCCCTTGGTTCGACGATGGCGAGGGGAAATCCCATCCAGCTCGGCCCACCGGTCTGGCCGCTCGTGGGCAGTTGGTTTACGCGGATTTGGGCTGTGCCGCTTGCCACACCCAACAGGTGCGGCGTCCCGGATTCGGTTCCGACCAGGAGCGCGGCTGGGGGGACCGACAAAGCGTCGCCCGGGACTACATCTTCCAAGAACGCCCCCAGATTGGCTCTTCCCGGATTGGTCCGGATCTTGCCAACTTCGGGGCCCGCAAACCTCAGCCACCCTCCGCCGAAACTTTGCTAGCCTTGCTGCATTCGGGCTCCGATCGCCATCCCGCCTTCCCGTTCCTTTTTGAGACGAGAAAGATCGAGGGCGAGTCCTCCGCTAGGGCGCTGAAGCTCTCCGGGAAAGCTGCCCCAAGCGTCGGATACGAGGTGGTTCCCTCGGAGCGCGCTGTCACCTTGGTGGCTTACCTCCTCAATCTTAACTCCCCTTACGTGTATCCTGAGGCGAAGCCGCTCGTCCGCGCCGTGGCCAAGGAGGAGGGCAAGAAATGAGCTCTAACATGGACTCGAACCCGGGCCGCGGTGTGGCTGGCGCCAGCGATGACTCGCTGCAGGCGGAGCACGAGAAGCTGTTGGGCAAGCAGCCCGATGAAAAGGGTCACTATCGGCTCCTGCCGCTGAACCTGCTTTTCCTGCTGAGTGCGTTCATCATGTTTTCCGGGACTTACTTGGGGCGTTTCTCCGGATACTTTCATCCGAAGGTGTACAATGAGTACGGATTGCCGCCGAAGCCGGGCGCGGATAGCGCCGCCGCTGCGGTCGATCCCATCGCTCTGGGCAAGAATGTTTACGCCCAGGTTTGCGCCGCTTGCCATCAGCCGAACGGTGCTGGTCTGCCTCCCGCTTTTCCTCCTCTGGCCGGATCCGAATGGGTTTCGGGTTCCGAGGATCGGTTGATTCGCATTCTGCTCCACGGCCTGCAGGGTCCCATCAAGGTCAACGGCGTTGATTACGTGGGCGTCATGCCGGCTGTCGGACCGGGGTCCGGCTACAACCTCAACCCTGAGAAAGTTGCGGCGGCGCTCACTTACATCCGCAAGGAGTGGGCCGGCATCGACACGCCGGTTTCGGCGGCGAAAGTGGCGGAAATTCGTGGCAAGGACGGCACGCGTCAGCCGGTTACGGTGGCGGAGCTGGAAAAGCTTCCCTGACCGGTTCGCAGGTTGTCTGTCTCCAAGCCGCAGCTCGCCCGCTGCGGCCTTTCCTTTTCAGTCACCCAGGCGACGGTCCTCCGAAAGGTAATTTCCAACATAGTCCGCCACCGCTTCAGCAAGGGGAGTGACCTTTTTCACGTAACCGCTTTCCCGGAGTCTTCCGATGTCGGCTTTGGTGAAGTATTGGTACTTCCCCCGCAGCGCTTCCGGCATCTCGATGAAGCTGATGTTTGGTTCACGCCCACGCGCCGCGAAGATCGCCCGTGCGAGTGTGAGCCATGTGTTCGCCTCGCCGCTGCCGAGGTTAAAAAGCCCACCCGCGCGGCAGCCCGCGGGATCGGATGCGAAATGCAGGGTCATCTCCACCGCATCCTTAACATAGAGAAAATCCCGCATCTGCTCTCCGTCCCTGAAGTCCGGCCGATGGCTGCGGAAGAGCTGCACCGTGCCGGTCGACTCGATCTGCCGATAGGCCTTGTTGACCAGCGAGCGCATCTCCCCCTTGTGATCCTCATTGGGACCGAAAACATTGAAGTACTTCACGCCGACGATGCGGCTCAGCCACCCTTCACGCTGCGCGTGCAGATCGAAAAGGTGCTTGGAGTAGCCGTACATGTTGAGAGGCCGCAGGCGCTGGAGGTCCTCGTTCCTATCGTCCATGCCGAGCGTCCCGTCCCCGTACGTGGCTGCCGAGGAGGCATAGATGAACCGGGTGTCCCGAGCCAGGGCCCACGCGGCCAGCTCCTTGGTCACTGTGTAATTGTTGTCCGCCAGGTAGGCCGCGTCCCGCTCGGTCGTTGCGGAACACGCCCCCAGATGGAAAACCGCGGAAAACCTGCCGAAGGCGTCCGGGTGGCGCTGTAATTCGCGGCGGAAAACATCCGCCTGGACGTAGTCGGCGAACCGCAACGGTACGAGGTTACGCCATTTTTCGTCGGAGCCTAGGAAGTCAGTGATGACGATTTCGTGGTGGCCGCGCTGGTTCAGCGCCCACACGAGGGCGCTGCCGATGAAGCCGGCGCCACCCGTGACCAGGATTCGTCCGTCGAGAGGATTCATGGCAGGCGCGCGTTCAGGGCTGGTACCAGGTTAGGCGCCGCGAGAGAGTTCTTCTGAGCGAGCGGTCGCCGCGAGAACGGTCTCCTTCATGACTCCCCGGAAATCGCGTGCCTTCATCCGCTGCAAGCCGGCGAAGGTCGTCCCGTTGGGTGAGGTCACCTGGTCACGGAGCGCTTCGGGCTCCTGACCGGTTCGGGCCAGCAACCGGGCGGATCCGAGCAAGGTTTCCCGGGCGAGTTTCCACGCGGTGTCGCGCGGCAGCCCCGCGGCTTCCCCCGCATCGCGCAAGGCCGCCGCGAACTCGAAAACGTAGGCTGGGCCGCTGCCGCTCAGCCCTGTCACGGCATCCAATTGTTCCTCCGGGGCCTCGAGATTTTGCCCCAGGGCGCCGAGCACCGATTCGATGGTGACACGATCGCCTGAATCCAAGGGGCGCAATGGGCTCCACACCGTGACTCCCGCCCCGATTTGCCCGGGAGTATTGGGCATCGCGCGCACGATGTTGCGGGCGGAAGGAAACACCTCGGCCAGCCGCGCTAGCCGGGTTCCCGCGAGGATGGATAGCACGAGTTTTCCTCGGCCGAGAGCGGTGAGCGACGGGTCTAGCCCCGCTAGCTGCTGTGGCTTGCAGGCCAGCACGACGGTGTCCGCCGGGCCCACGAGCTCAACCAGGCTGCTCGCCGCGCGCACGCCGGTGCGTGCGGCCAGCTGGGCCGCGGTGCCGTCACCGCCGTCGTTGCAGGCTAGCTCGGGAGGCGAACAAACTTTTTTTTCGAGCAGGCCCTCGACCATGGCCGAGGCCATGCGGCCAGCGCCGAGAAAGGAAATATGCGGCATGGGAATCTTTCTCCTGAGACGTCAGGATTTATCCCGCAGACGGCGGGCTTTGATCGTGTTGCTCATCAGCATCGCGACCGTCATCGGCCCCACGCCGCCGGGCACCGGGGTTATCCGCGAGCAAAGCGGCGCGACGGAGGCGAAGGCCACGTCACCCGTCAGTCGGTAGCCGGTTTTTCGCGTCGGGTCGGGCACACGGTTTATCCCAACATCGATTACCACGGCCCCGGGCTTGACCATTTCGGCGGTGACGAATTCCGGCCGGCCGATCGCGGCGATGAGCACATCCGCGAGTCGGGTGATGGCGGGAAGATCCCGCGTGGCCGAATGACACACCGTGACGGTTCCATTGGCGCCCGCCCGCTTCTGCAGCGCGAGGAGCGCGACCGGTTTGCCCACAATCAACGAACGCCCCAGTACGACGACGTGCTTGCCCTTCAGGTCCACGCCGCTCCTCCGCAGCAGCTCCATGATGCCGGCCGGTGTGCAAGCGACGAACCCCGTCGGATCCTCCTGCGCCACCTTGCCCAGATTAACCGTATGGAACCCATCGACATCCTTCTCCGGCGAGACACGGCGGAAAACCGCCAGTTCATCCAGATGCGTGGGCAGGGGAGACTGCACGAGTATGCCGTCGACGGCCGGATCGGCGTTGAGCTGATCGATCAGCGCGAAGATCTCCTGTTGAGTGATGGAAACCGGCGGCAGGAAAACCCGTCCTTCAACTCCGATCTCGGCGGCGGTCTGTTCCTTTTTCCGTACGTAGGACACGGAGGCGGGATCATCCCCCACGCGCACCAGCGCCAGGCAAGGGCGGCGGCCCGCGATCGTGGCGACTTCAGCTTTCAGTTCCGCGATGATGTCGGCGGCGACCCGGTTCCCGTCGATGATATCCATGCCGTGATTACTTGAGATTGATCGACTCTATCCGGATCACGAGATCCCGCCCGTCAGCCGTTCCCGCGGCCGTGCCGAAGACCACCACGTTGAGGTTAAGATATTTCTCCACCTGCTCGGGTTGGAGAAGACGCGAGATATCCACGTAGGCGTAGCGGCGCCCGGCCTCGTCATTGAGCGCATGGTCAAAGGGCCGACGCGGAGTGAAGGGACGGCGCGTGGAGACGAGGCGCCCGAAGTACTGCCGGGGCAAACCGCTGGCTCCTCCTTCTCCCAAGCTGACAGAAGGCGCCGGTTGGCCGGCGGAGGTGACTCCGTAAATCCCCGGTGTGACGGGTGGTGGCGCGGCGGGAGCCGGGGAGGAGGGGGTGGCCGTTGACGCCGTGGCCGGGGCGCCGATGAAGGCGTAGCCGATGATCTTTCTATCCAAGCTGATCTGGGTCCACTTCCCGCGAATGCCCGTGATGGTCGTTCGGTCCGCATCCTCGGCGAGGGTCAGCACAGCGGCATCAGCCTTCGGAGCCAGACGGATTGGCGCCCCAGGTTTCACGTCGAGACTCTTGGCGAGATCCTTGTTTTCGACGAAGCCCTCGAAGGGCCCCCGGAGCTCCACCGCAATCCAACCCGAGGGCAAAGGGGTAGTTACCCCCGCAGCGGGGACGGGTTCCGATCCCGCCTTGAGGTAGGAGATGGCGGGCAAGGAGGCATCCGGTTTCGCGTGCACCGCCGTGGTAGACGTGAGAGGGCTGCCCTGCGCGATTGAAAGGGCGACGGAGAGCGGAACCAGGAGGCTGGTTATGCTAGTCTTCATTTAGTTTATCGGCGGACGCGGTCTCTGCACCTGAGGTCAGGGCGCAAACCTCGTGGCGGGCGCGCGGCGTCCTCGGGTTCAGGAACAACGCCGAAATGTCCTTGGTGGACAGCACCTTGCCCGCCCGCAACGGGATTCCCTTCAGCTGGAGCGCGCCGATCTGGTAGCGCCTCAGCCTTTTGACCTCGTGCCCCAGCCGCTGGAACAACAGCCGTATTTCCCGCTTCCTGCCGTGGTGCATGTGGACATCGAGATCAGTCGACTCGCCTCCAGCGTCCGCGTTGATCAAGGCCGCCCGCTCCACTTTCAACCGCTCACCCTCGATCACCACGCCGCGGACCAACTGCCCCAGCCGGCCTGCGGGGAAAGGCGCTTTCAGGACGACGTGATATCGCTTCACGACGACGTTTGAGGGGTGCATGAGGCGATGGGCGAGATCGCCGTCGGTGGTGAGGATCACGAGACCCTCGCTATCCAGATCGAGGCGACCCGCGCAAAAAAAACGGAAGCGCGAGAACTCCCGCGGCAGCAGGTCGAAGACGGTGGCCGCGTGGTGGGGATCCTCGTTCGAGCAAACTAGTCCTCGCGGCTTGTGAACCGCGACGGTGATTTTCGGCTGGGTCGTGCCGCGCACGGACTTCCCCGACACCGTTACCTTATCGAGGCCGGAAACCACCTTCTGCCCGGCGACGGCCGGTTTGCCGTTCACCCAGACCTCGCCTTGTGCCACAAGCGCCTCGGCTCCTCGGCGCGAGCAAACGCCCGCGTCAGCGAGAAATTTTTGAATGCGCACGGCTTCGCTCGGGTTCACCACCCCAATGCGCGGCAATTCGCGGACCGCTGCAAGCCTTCCGCTGGATCGGAACGCACCCTTGCCCTCGCCGGTCGATCCGCTCTTCTTGGCGGGTTTCCGAACCATGCTCACTTTCAACCATCGCACCGCTCTCGTCACAGGCGCCGGCCGCGGCATCGGCAAGGCCATCGCCGAGGTGCTCGCCCGCCACGGAGTCACCGTCATTTGCGTGTCCAAGTCGGCCGATTCCTGCGGCGCCGTGGCGGCCGCGATCACGGCGGCGGGCGGCCGGGCGAAGGCCTTGGCTGTGGATGTGGCGGATGGCGCGGCGATTGCCGCCGCGGCCGACTCCCTCCTCAAGGAGTTTCCCGCCATCGACATTCTGGTTAACAACGCCGGCATCACGCGCGACGGGTTGCTTTTCCGTATGAGTGACGCCGACTGGAACGACGTCATCAGCACCAATCTGACCAGCTGTTTTCATTGGACCAAACTACTGGCCCGGCCCATGACCCGCGCCCGCTGGGGCCGGATCGTCAACATCACTTCGGTGAGCGGCGTCATGGGTAACGCCGGGCAGGCCAACTACTCGGCCGCCAAGGCGGGCATGATCGGTCTGACTAAGACCCTGGCTCGAGAGTTCTCCGCGCGTAGCGTCACCGTCAACGCCGTGGCGCCCGGATTCATCAAGACCGACATGACGAACGAGTTCGTGAACAATCCCGAGGCCTCCGCGCGCATCCTCGAGGCCGTGCCGCTCAAGCGTTTTGGTGAGTCGGCGGATGTCGCCAATCTTGCCGCTTACCTTTGCTCCGAGGAGGCCGGCTACATAACCGGACAGGTTTTTAACGTTGACGGTGGAATGGCCATGTGAAGCCTCCGCGTCTGCCGGTTTCGTCCTCTATTTTCGTACAATGGCCGATCAAAAAACCATCGAACAGCGGGTGAAGGAAATCATCGTGAATCAGCTCAACGTCAACGAGGAGCAGATCACGCCGACCGCTTCCTTCCTCGATGACCTTGGCGCTGATTCCCTCGACACGGTCGAGTTGATCATGGCTTTCGAGGAGGAGTTCAAAGACGAGATCAAGGGCGAGATCCCCGAGTCCGACGCTGAAAAGCTGCAAACGGTCGGTCAGGTGATCGACTATATCAAGGCCAAGGCCGGGCAGGCCTGATCCGGTTGGTTCCCGCGGGCGTTCCGCCGATTTCCCCAAGGGGAAAGTCTCCGGCGGGACGCCTTTTTGTTTTATCCGAGGCAGTTTCATCTATCGGGAATGAATTCGTTTTCTGATGGCCGTCGCGTGGTGGTGACCGGCCTCGGCTCGGTGGCTTCGCTCGGGCACAATGTGGGTGAACTCTGGGCCTCGCTGATCGCCGGCCGATCCGGTGTCCGGCGGGTTTCGCTCTTCGATCCTTCGCCTTACGCGAGCCAGATCGGTGCCGAGGTAACCGGATGGGACGCGGCGGAGCACATGGATCCCAAGGAGGCGCGGCGTAACGATCGCTACACACACTTCGGACTCGTTGCGGCGAAGCAGGCTTTTTCCGATGCGGGTCTCCAGATGGACCGCGAGGATCCGGATCGGGTCGGTGTGATGATCGGCTCGGGTATCGGCGGGATGTACACCTACGAGTCGCAGTTGAAGGTGCTGGCAGAGCGTGGCCCACGGAAGATCTCCCCTTTCACCATCCCGTCGCTGATCGGCAACATCTGCTCGGGGCTTTTTGCCATCCAGATCGGCGCTCGCGGGCCCAATTTCGGAGTAGTGTCGGCCTGCGCGACCGGGACCCACGCGTTGGGGGAGGCCTCTCATGCGATCCGGCGCGGTGATGTGGACGTGATGATCGCCGGCGGAAGCGAGGCGGCGATCACCCCTTTTGCTTACGCCAGTTTCTGTGCGATGAAGGCGATGAGCACGCGAAATGCCGAGCCTGAGCGGGCCAGCCGGCCTTTCGACCTGCAGCGCGACGGTTTCGTGATGGGTGAGGGTGCGGGAGTGATGGTCCTTGAGTCGCTGGAGCACGCGCGAGCGCGAGGGGCGCGGATCTACTGTGAACTGGCGGGCTACGCGGCGACGTGCGATGCCTATCACATCACTCAGCCCGATCCCGAGGGGAAGGGGTTATCGATGGCGATGAAACGTGCGTTGGCGGCCGCAGGCGTCGCGCCCCAGGAGATCGATTACATCAACGCCCACGGCACCTCGACGCCGTACAACGACAAATTCGAGACCCTCGCCATCAAGCGCGTTTTTGGCGATCACGCGCGTCGGGTGCCCATCAGCTCCACCAAGTCGATGACCGGCCACCTGTTGGGTGCGGCCGGCGGCATCGAATCGGTCATAAGCGTGAAGACCATCCAAACCGGCTCCATCGCTCCTACAATCAACCTCCACGAGCCAGACCCTGATTGCGATCTCGACTACGTTCCCAATCAAGGACGGTCGGCCAAGGTGCGGATGGTGCTCAGCAACAACCTTGGTTTTGGCGGTCAAAACGCCTCGATCATCTTCCGGGCGATCTGAAGTCCCGGAGCAGGTCCAGTCGGTTGCACTCGGCGGCCAAAAAAAAGCCCGCGGCCAACCGCGGGCTTTTAAGTTTCTCGCCTGAAGTAACTTCAGACTTTTTCGATCAAGCCGGCCTTGATGGCCTTGACCGAGACCCAAACACGCTTCGTGCCGCCATTGGCGGTCCGGATGCGGATCCGCTGCAGGTTGGGACGGAACTTACGCTTGGTGATGCTCGTCACGTGCGTTCCGATGCCCCCGCTCTTCTTGGTCTGCCCTTTGCGATTGATGATCGAGCCTTTGACGGGGCGACGACCGGTGACTGCACAGATTCTGGCCATGATGGTTTCCGATGGGTTGAAGGGTCAAGGTAGCGACCGGCCACCGGCTGAATCAAGGTGTTTTTTGGAAACTGCCCGCCACGGGATTCCATAATGCGTCGTCCTCCGTGGCAAAACGGCGATCGGGGCCGGCGCTTCGGATCTCCATTTCCTCTCCGCCGACTTGGTGGAATCGGAAGGGAGTGCCCCATCGGTCGCAGAGCTCCCCGTTCGCATTGATGGCGGGGTGTCTCGGTGGGATGAGGGCGAAACGGATCCGGTTTTCGCCTGCAAGAGCCCGTGTGATATCTCGGTTTTCCCCGACCGGATTTCCCTCTCGGGGAAAGTTCGAGCGCCACGCATCAAACACCTGGTTCAGGATATCGAGATCTCGCTGAATGGTGGAGCCGGGCGCATTGAGAGAGGCTGCGATGGGAAACTCCGCCGGATTGTAGGCCTGACCGGCGGAGATCTTGGCGCCATCGCTGGAACCAGTGCGCCGGGGCGCGGTGGTTCCGCCTCCGCCGGCCTTGGAGTCCGCGGCCTTCTGTCCCGTTGAATCGGCGGCTCCCACGCTTACCGGTGGCCGTTGATCCTGCGGCGGGATACCGCGGTTCAGATAGTAGAGTGCGAACGTTGCAAGGAGGAGCAACGCGGCAAGTGCGGCGCGGCGGGGAGTCATCTGGTCCCTAAGGGACCCGCGGCCTTCGCAGGGTCAAGGCGGGGAGGGCACACCCTAGTCCGGCGACTCAGAGGAAGCCCAGATTCGGGTTGGCGAAGCGCCGCAGGTTGGGAAACACCACCGGCAGGTCGGTCGCGCTTACACCGAACCAGGTGGCGAGCGTGGCCGAGTATTCGTCGACGCTGGTGGTCGGGATCCACATGCCGCGCGTGCCGGCGTCGTCCGGGCCCCGGATCGTGAGATCCGCCATTTTCCCGTAGATGTTTCCGCCCTTCACCGCGCCGCCGACGACGAAGTGGTTCGATCCCCAGCCATGGTCGGAGCCGTCGCCGTTGGTGTTGTAGGTGCGGCCGAAGTCTGAGGCGCTGAACAGTGTCACTTGATCGGCGCAGCCGAGCTCGACGGTGGTACGATGGAAGGCGGCGACGCTGCGGCTCACGTCGGCGAAGAGGTTGGCGTGGGCGCCGAGCTGGGCATCGTGCAGATCCCAGCCGCCGATCCGCGCGAAGAAAATCTGCCGCTTGAGGCCCAGTTCCTTGGACGCGGCGATGAGGCGCGCGATGGTGCGCAGCTGCTGGCCGAGCCCGGTTCCCGGAAAGGCGGTGGTGAAGGGCGGGTTACCCGTCAGGATACCTGAGATGAGCGCGCTGTCGTCGATCGCGTTGCGCGTCACACCGGAGAAGGCGGCCTCGAAGAGGTTGGCGTTGCGGGCGGCGAGAAGGTCGTTCTGGGCGAGGGTGCGCACCCCGGCGGGCGTGCTGCTGCCGGCCGAGCTGGAAAGCGCGATCGCCCCCCCGGGGTTGACGGCGAACTGCACGACGCGTTTGCCGACCTGAAACGAGTTCTGCCCGTTCAGGCTGATCGCCATCGAGATGCTCGTGTTGTCGTTGAAGGCGTGAGTGAGGTCGGCGACGCGTCCACCCCAGCCGGTGACGAACGGTTTGTCGGCCACGCTGCTCTGCCATTCGACCTGCTGGTCATTGTGGGAGTACAGCTGCAGCGGAAGCGGGACCGAGCGGGCGTTGTACTGTGCCTTGGTGGTGGGGACGACGAGTGTGCCCACATTGCCGATCACCGCCATCCTCCCCGCGTCGAAGAGTGATTTAAGCCCGGTCGTGTTCGTGCCGGCGACGTCGGCGTTGAGGCTGGAGTGAAGCGACCATCCGCGGCCGTCCGAGGCACCGGGCTTGATCTCAAGCAATTGGGTGCGCGGCAGGGCGATCGCGCCGCGGCCGGCCGCGGAGGCGTAGTCGTTGTAGCCCGTGGTGTCGAAGGGCACGACCATGTTGTTCGCGTCGTTGCCGCCGGCGAGAAACAGGCAGACGAGCGCCTTGAAATCAGAGTTCACGGCTCCAGCGCGCGCGGGTGTCTGCGGTCCGTTTCCGGCGCTGGCGACGGCGCCCATCATGCGGAGCTGGGCGAGGGTGGAGAGCATGCCGGTCGCCGTGACCGCGGCGCAGCACTGGCCGAGGAACTTCCTGCGGATCAGGTCGGGGGCGGGATTTTTGGGATTCATGGCGGGCTTATTTCTGGGTGGCGCCGAAGGGCGAGGTGAGGACCAGATAGATCGCGGAACGCACCCGCTCGATGTCGGCGGCGGTGGCGGTTCCGTTGCCGGCGGGCAGCGCGTTGATGGCGGCGGTGATGCGGTCCAACGAGGCCTTCGGCATGGCGTTGGCCGTGAAGAGCAGGCTCAGCCGTTCAGCGAGCTGGGCCGGCGTGCGGGCGAGCGGGTAGAACGGCGCCAGATTGAGGCCGACCGCCTGCTGGGCCATGTCGGTCGTGGAGCGGGTCGTGTAGATGTAGTTGTAGTAGAAGTTCGGCTGGGTGATCGCCGTGGTGTCGTTGAGGATCTGGAACTCCGGAGCGTAAAGCCCCGCCTCGGCGACCGCGCCCGGCAGCACGAAGTTGGGTTCGTAGAAATTGAAGACCGTGGGCGAGCGCAGCACGGCCTGGCTGAGCGAGCCCTCGGGATTGGGGATGTTGATGCGCCCCGAGTTCGAGGTGCCGCCCGCCGCGCGCAGGAGCGCGGTCGTCATCAGCAGGGGTTCCTTCAGCTTCCCGAAGGTCGCCGTGGCGGCGACCGCGGGCGAACGCGCCTCGTGGTCCATAAGTATCGCCCGCACCGCCGCGGCCAGGTCGCCGCGCACCCCGGCGCCGTTGTTGGCGAATGCCTGGGAGACGCGGTAAACGTAGCCTGGGCTGGGATTGCTGGTGACAAGCCGCTGAATGAGCTGGCGCGAAATGAAGGGCGCGGTGTTCGGGTGGGCGACCAGCGCGTCGATGGCGTCCTTCAGGTCCTTCATGCCGCCTTGCCCTGCGGGCAGCACCCTGCCGCCGACCATCGTCTTCGCGGTGTCGTCGTGGAATGCCGGCCAGAGCATCATCGGGTCGATGTAGTTCCCCGGCGCTCCCCGGAATAGATTCACGTTGGCGGTCGCGTTCTCGGTCGAGCTCGCGAAGCCCCAGCCGGTGAAAACCTTCGCCAGCTGGACGATCGTGTCCTGCGTGTAGGTCGGGATCGGCTGTCCGTTCGGATCAAGCCGCAGGGTGCCGTCGGGGTTGAGCTCGTTCAGTCCGATCGTGAAAAGCTGCATCACCTCGCGGGCGAAGTTTTCATCGGGCTGGGAGATCGGGTTGCCGCGGGCGTCAAAGGTCGCTTTCGCGCTCCGGAGCGAGCTGAGGTAGATGCCCATCATCGGGCTGAGCGTCACCTGCTCAAGGATATCGCGGAAATTGCCGAAGGCGTGGTGGACGAAGATGTCGTAGTAGTTCGCGGCCCCCTCCTGCCAGGCGGCGACGGTTCCGTTGGTGTCCGAGATCACGAGGATCTGGCTGAGCGCGAACGCGACGCGCTGGCGCAGCTGATCGGGCCCCTCGACCGCGATCTTCCACCACGCGGCCTGCCGGTGTGGCCCGCCCGGTCGATCATAAGCAAGCGTGACCGCGTTTCGGTTGCCGGTGCCGCCGTTGGTCTGGTTGCGGTTGAAGTCGTGCATCGTCTCGGCCCGGTGGGACGAGGGCGGAGCGGCGGTGATCTGTTCGGTGATCCACGCGGAGTAGCCCTTGGTGGCCACTTTTGTGATCTCCTCGTTGGTCGCGCCGAAGGTCGCCTGAATAAGGAAGCGGGCGGCGTCTTGCGGCGTCACCTTGGAAAGATCCAGCGCTGGCGGCGCGGCTGGCGGGTTGAAGGCCGCGCTGCCCGAGCTGCGCACAAAGCTTCCCGCCAGTTCGCCGGCGGGGTAAGCCGCGGTGTCGATGCTCACCGAGACACGGCCCGCCTTCAGCGCGGCCACCAGATCGGCGGACGTGAATGTGCCCACTGGGGCGAGGGTCCACACGGCGTTGCCGACCTGGCCCTGCGGCAGATTGAAAACGTAGTTTCCGTTGATCTCGAGGTGCGCCACCACCTGCGGAGAGCTGAGGTTGGAGAAGCTGACGTTCACGAACGCCGTCTTCTCGTCCGGCGTGAGCTGTACGGTCGCTGTACCGTAGGCGGTGGAATTAGCCGCTCCCGGCAGGGTGCGAAGATTGGAGACGTAGAGGGAACCGGAGTTGGCGAAGATCGTCAGGCCCGCCTGGTCGTTGACCCCGACGCCGTAGGACGGCTTCGGGGTGATCGTGACGATCGCGGTGCGGTTGTTGGTGTTGGCGGGATTGGTACGGGGTGAGAGCGTGACGCTCGCGGACGTCGCCCCGGCCGGAATGGTGACGCGGCCCGGCAGGGGATCGAAATCAACGCCGGGCTCCGCGGAGCCCGCGATCGTGTACTCGACCGTGATCGCCTCCTTCACGACACCGACCCTTGAAAAGGTCAGCACCGCCGGCGCGCGTCCCACGGTGTCAGTGGTGGCCACGCTGGCACGAACGCTGACCGTGGAGAGCGTTTCCGGGGAAAGGTCGTACACTTCGACGAGCGCGGCGCCGCTGGCCCCGCCGACGCCACCGGCCTGAATCGTGTAGTTGCCGGGGGGCAGGTCGATGACCAGCGCGGCATCACGGCTGCCCGCGGCGAAAGGGAAGGCCCCCGCTTGCGCAAAGGCGGCGTTGAGGGCCGCGGCTCCGCCGCTCTCCCAGTTGTCGTTCGCGCCGTTGGCGATCTGGCGGCCGGCGGTGTCCAGGATGGCGATGGCCGGATCGGCCAGCGCTCCGCCCACGCCAAGCGCGCCGAGGGAAGGACCGGCGGCGCGCACGAGGACGCGGCGAGCACCGCCGCCGGAGGCCACGGATAGCCCGGAGAAAAAGGTCGTGTTACCGCTGCCCACGAGCGCGCGGGTGGACAAGTTCATCAGCCGGGCTGACCCGGTGACGTCATAGACCTCGAGGATGGCCACTCCGGAGGAATTGCCCACGCCGCTGACCTGGGCGGTGTAGGCCCCGGGGGAGAGCGTCGCGACGAGCGCGGCGTCGCGGCTTCCGCTCGTGAGCGCGAAGGCGCCCACGGAGTTCATGGTCGGGAGGTCGGTGCTGCTCCAGTTGTCGTTGCTGAGCACCAGCACGCCGTCGGCGTTGTAGAGTTGCAGGAGTGGATCTGCGAGGGCGCCGGTGATGTTGAATGGCGCCGCGGCGAGGCGGGCGCCTACCGCGCGAATGAGGACCTTCTTCGGGGCGCCCTCCTGCACGACGAAACCTGTGATCATCACATTGGATCCCGTTCCCACCTGCGCACGCGTCGAGAGGTTGGCGAGGCGCTGATCGTATTGCGCGGCGAAGGCGGAGACGGACGCTATCAGCAGGGCGCAAGCGGCGTTCAAGCGGATGAACTTTTTCATGGTATCGGGCTTTCCGAGGGGTTGGCGGACAATGTCGATGCGCCGGCGGGCAGCTGAGGAACCATGGGATACCATCGCGGGGATGTCCAGACCTTCGCCCCCTCGCCGGGAAACGCGCAGTGATGTCGCTAACGGATCAGAGATCCCTCGCGTGGAGGTTCATGAATGCACCGCCGGATGATTCGGGGCGCAGTCCGAGCCTGGCCTTCGCCGGGGCTCCGGAGCGCAGTTCAACCTCGTAGGGCGCGGCGTCATCGCGCGTCACGCGCACGCGGGAGGCGTCGGCGGTGACAATGAAACGGCTGAATTTTCCGGGAGTGGCTCCGTTCAAGGACACGGGAGTGCCGCGGACGACCACGGTCGTTGCGACGGGACCCGACTTCGGCGGCTGGTAGTCGATCACGAACTCGGCGCGGGCGAACTCGGTTTCGGTCCAGAGCATGCCTACCTCGCCCGACGCTGCTTTAACGGTGATGCGGCCGCCGCCGGTGGCCCACGCCGACTCGGTTGCCGCGGAGGTCCGCCATCCGCGCAGGTCGACGGCGTTGTAGATTGCGCGCCAGCCCGGATCCGCCGGAGCCGTCACTTCGGGGCCGGCTCCGGAGGACGGCAGCTCCTTGATGCGGATGTTGCGGAACTCAACCGGCGAGCCTTCGGACTCCAGCGCGAGGTAACCCTTGCGGTAGTTGGCCTCGTCGCCGCCGCTGACCTCCTTGCCGTTCACGTGGAGGCGCAGGGAACCGTTGTTCGCGACGATGCGGTAATGGTTCCACTCGGGGGATGGGCGGCTGCGGTCCTCGGTCGGGAAGCTGCGTTTTCCGTTGGTGCGGCCGATATACTTCATCGAGGCGCCATGGATGGCGAAGACGTCGCCGTGGGTCGTGAACCAGTCGGATTTTTTGCCGCTCTTCCGCTCGAAGTCTTCCGCGTAGCCTTGGTCGAGCATCTGCACCTCGATTCCGCGGAGAAAAGGCACGCCGGGAGCGTTGATGGCGGTGCCCCAGACAAAGAATCCCGAATTACCGCTGCGGCGCAGATGCCGCCACTCCAGCTCGATGACGAAGTTCTCGTACTGGCGCACGGTGCGCAGCCCTCCGATCGGGTTCCCGGTGCAGTGGATGACACCGTCGCGCACGCTCCACGTTTCGGGCGCGCAGTTGGCATTGGTCCAGCCGGTGAGGTCGCGCCCGTTGAACATCGGCACGAAACCGTCGGCATCGGGTTTGGCGGTCTCGGCGGCTACCGCCAAGGAGACGGTCGCGCAAAGCAGGAGGGCGATAGGCAGCAGGGGCTTCATGACGCGACCTTGTGATGCCGCTGCCGCCCGCGCACGCCCGAAAATCGGGGCTTCCCCGTGGTCGGCCGCTGCGCTTCGCTGATCCCGCGTCCCCGCGCCGGGTTTCCCGGCGTCCTTTTCCCCGTGTCGCACCACCACCCCGACCCCGAGCACCTCTTCCTGTCCCGCCGCGAGTTTCTCCAGCGGTGCGGGATCGGCATGGGGGCGTTGGGCTACGCGATGCTGGCCGGGGACGGTCGGGGCGCCGTGAATCTCGACCAGCCGCTCGCGCCCCGACCGCCGCACTTTCCGGCCAAGGCGAAGCGCGTCATCCACATCTTCGCCAACGGCGGCCCTTCGCAGGTTGATACCTTCGACCCCAAGCCGGAGCTCGCGCGCTGGCACGGCAAGCCGCTGCCCGTCGAGTTCAAGACCGAGCGCAAGACCGGCGCGGCTTTCGCTTCACCCTTCCAGTTTCGCCGCCACGGTCGGAGCGGCATCGAGGTCAGCGAGCTTTTCCCGCGCGTGGCCGAGAGCATCGACGACATCGCGGTGATCCGCTCGATGCATGCCGACGTTCCCAACCACGAGCCGTCGCTCATGCTCATGAACTGCGGCGACGCCCGGCTGCCGCGGCCCAGCCTCGGCTCGTGGGTGACCTACGGGCTCGGTGCGGAGAACCAGAACCTTCCCGGCTTCGTCGCCATGTGCCCCGGCGGCTACCCGATCCAGGAGTCGCAGAACTGGCAGAGCGCCTTCCTGCCCGGGATCTACCAGGGCAGCTACATCGACACCAAGCACACCGAGCTCGAGAAACTCATCGAGCACATCCGCAGCCCGGTGACGTCGCCCGGCCGCCAGCGCGCCCAGCTCGACCTTCTGCGCCGGCTCAATGCCCGCCACGCCGAAAACCGCGCGCAGGATCCGCAGCTCGAGGCGCGCATCCAGTCGTTCGAGCTCGCTTACCGCATGCAGCTCGACGCCAGCGACGCGTTCGATGCCGCCCGCGAGCCCGCCGCCATCCGCGAGCTTTACGGCGACACACGCCAGGGCCGCCAGATGCTGATCGCGCGCCGGCTCCTGGAGCGCGGCGTGCGTTTCGTGCAGGTCTGGCACGGGCAGGGCCAGCCGTGGGATAACCACGACGATCTCGAGGTTAACCACCGCAAGCTGGCGGGTGAGAGCGACCAGGCGATCGGCGCGCTGCTCAAGGACCTCCGGCAGCGCGGCATGCTCGACGACACGCTTGTGGTGTGGGGCGGAGAGTTCGGCCGCACCCCGGTCGTCGAGCTGCCGTCCGCCGGCGCCAACGCCGGAAAGGTCAACGGCCGCGACCATAACCACCATGGCTTCACCATGTGGATGGCCGGCGGCGGGGTGCGCGGCGGCATGGTCCACGGCGCGACTGACGAATTCGGATTCAAGGCCGTGGAGAAACCTGTGCACGTGCACGACCTGCACGCGACCATCCTCGCGCTGCTCGGGTTCGACCACGAGCGGCTGACCTTCCGGCACGCCGGGCGCGACTACCGGTTGACTGACGTTCACGGCCGCGTGGTGCGGGAGCTGATCGCGTGATGGCCGGGGCGCGACGCATCTTTTTTTCCCTGTTCGCCGCCGCGGCCGGCCTGCGGGCCGCGCTGCCGCCGGAGCACGTCGAGTTCTTCGAGGCGAAGGTTCGGCCGTTGCTCGCCGAGCATTGCTACCAGTGTCACAGCGCGGCGCGGGGAAAATCCAAGGGTGGATTGCAGCTCGACACCCGCGATGCGCTCCGGCGCGGGGGCTCGTCGGGTGCGGCGATCCTCGCGGGCGACGCCACCAAGGGCCTGCTGCTCGAGGCCGTGCGCTACAAGAACGACGACCTGCTCATGCCGCCGCCGGACGAGGGCGGCCGGCTGTCGCCGGAGAAAATCGCGGTGCTCGAGGAATGGGTGCGGATGGGCGCGCCGGACCCGCGCGACGGCGGCCCCGCCAGCCCGCTCGACATGGATGTCGCCCGACGGCACTGGGCGCTGCAGCGGGTCCAAGAGCCCGCGGTGCCCTCCTCCGGTGACCCGCGGGTTTCGCCGATCGACGCGTTTGTCCAAGCGACCCGCGCGGAGCGCGGACTGGCCCCCGCCCCGGAGGCGGACGCCCGCACCCTGCTGCGGCGAGTGACCTACGGACTGACGGGCCTGCCGCCGACGGCGGAGGAGACCGACGCCTTCGTGCGCGACCACCCGCGCGACCCGTCGGCCTTCGAACGGGTGGTCGATCGGTTGCTGGCTTCGCCTGCGTATGGCGAGCGCTGGGGGCGCTTCTGGCTCGATGTGGCCCGCTACGCGGACACGAAGGGGTACCTGGCGGGCAACGAGGAGCGGCGGTACGCGTTCTCGCACACGTACCGCGACTATGTGATCCGTGCGTTCAACGCTGACCTCCCCTTCGACCGCTTCATTTTGGAGCAGCTCGCCGCCGACCGCCTGCCGCTCGGCGAGGACAAATCGGCGCTCGCCGCGCTCGGATTCCTGACCCTTGGCCGGCGGTTTCTCAACAACCAGAACGACATCATCGACGACCGCATCGACGTCGTCACGCGCGGCCTGCTGGGCCTGACCGTCACCTGCGCACGCTGCCACGACCACAAATTCGATCCCGTCTCGATGCAGGACTACTATGGCCTGCACGGGGTGTTCGCCTCCTCGGAGGAGCCGGCGGAAAAACCCCTGCTCGGGCCGCTGGCCGATTCACCGGCGTACCAGGATTTCCTGCGCAAGCGCGCCGAGGCCGGGGAACGTATCCGCGAACGCGAGCGCTCGGAGGTCGCGAAGTTCGTCGAGGGACTGAAGGCGAAGACCGGCGACTACCTGCTGGCGGCGCACGACGCGGAGCGCCTGGCCGCCGACGCCAAGTTCGACCTCTTCGCCGGCACGCGGAAGGTGAACCCCGAGGCATTGCGCCGCTGGCAGGCCTTTCTCCGCGCCGAGCCCGCCCGGGTGCATCCGCTGCTTTCCCCGTGGTTCGCGTTGACCGCCTTGCCGGTGGAAGGCTTCGCGGCGGCCGCCGCGGACCTGCTCTCTTCGTGGCGAGACGCCACCCCGCCGGGCATGGACGCCGCCCTCGTGCGGTGGCTCGCCGCAACGGAGGATACGCCCGCCTCGCTCGCGGCTTTCGCCGGTCTCTTCAACAACCTCTTCACCACCGCCTTTCCGTCCACGGAGAAGAACGCGAAGGCGGGCAAAGCCAAAGCACCCGCGCCCGTCCCCGTCGAAGCCCCGCCGGCGCTGGTCGCCGCGGCGCAGGGCTGGGCGGCCGCCGAAGATTTTCCGGCCAATCTCACCTTCGACGCGGCGTCCGTTCTGATCCGCCGCCAATTGAATGATCGGACCGCCCAGCTCCGTCGCGAGTTGGAGGCGCTCAACTGGACTGAGCCCGGCGCGCCGTTGCGCGCGATGGCGCTGGTCGATCGCGAAAAGCCGCGTGATTCCGCCGTCCTCCTGCGCGGCAACCCCGGCAACCGTGGCCCCGAGGCTCCGCGCCGTTTCCTTGAGGTGCTGGCCGGGCCGGACCGGCCTCGTTTCAGCGACGGCAGCGGCCGGCTCGAACTCGCCCGGGCGATCGCGGATGCCGCCAATCCGCTCACGGCCCGCGTCTTCGTGAACCGAGTCTGGGGCTGGCACTTCGGCCAGGCGCTGGTGCGCACGCCGAGCGATTTCGGTGTGCGCACGGAACCGCCCGAGCAACGCGCGCTGCTCGATTGGCTGGCGTCGGATTTCATGGCCGGCGGCTGGTCGGTGAAACGCCTCCACCGCGCGATCGTGCTCACACGCACCTACCGGCAGTCCGGTGCCGTCTCCGCGGCGACGCTGGAGCAGGATCCGGAAAACCGGTTCCTCACGCGTTTCAACCGGCGCCGGCTCGAGTTCGAGGCCCTCCGCGACACCTTGCTGGCGGCGGCCGGGCGCCTCGATCCGCAGGTTGGCGGTCTGCCGGTCGATTTGCTCGCCGAGCCTTTTCCCGGTCGCCGCACGGTTTACGGCTTCATCGACCGGCAGAACCTGCCCGGGATGTTCCGTACTTTCGATCTGCCGAATCCCGACGTCTCCAGCGCGCAGCGCTTCTCCACCACCGTGCCGCAGCAGGCGCTCTTTCTCCTGAACAGCCCGTTTGCGCTGGAGATGGCCCGGGCCGCGGCCTCGCGGACCGCCGGTGGCGCGCCGGGCGGGGAGGTAGAGGCGCTCTTCCGCCTCGTGCACCAGCGCCGGCCCGACGCCGACGAGCTCACTTTCGCGCGCCAGTTTCTGGCGGCGGCCGGCGAACCGGTAGCCACGACGCCGGGCACCTCCGGCTCCAAGGTCGCCGTGGCGCCGTTCGGCCGTCTGGCGGAGCTGGCGCAGGTGCTGCTGCTTTCCAACGAGACCGCGTTCGTCGATTGAGCGGCCGCGGCGGTTGACAGGCTGCGGAAGCGGGGCGGAAGTTGGCCTTGCGCATGAAATCGATCCGCTCCGCCGTCCTCGCGCTCTGCCCCTGTCTCGCCGCCTCCGGCGCCGAAAACATCCAGCACCGCAACACCTACGCTCTGGCGTACGGGGAAACGAAAGGCGTCACCGCCGTCGATCCCGCGAAAGACCTGCCTCGCTATCCTGCCGTGGAGCCGAAGGACGCGGTCGCGACCTGGAAGATCAAGCCCGGCTTCAAAGCCCAGCTCGTGACGAACGAGCCGATGGTGCGCGACCCGATCGCGATCAGCTTCGACGAGAACGGCCGCATGTTCGTGTGCGAGATGATCGATTACTCCGAGGAGCGCGACCGCACGCCCCACCTCGGGCGCGTCTCCGTTCTCGAGGACCGCGACGGCGACGGCTTCTACGAGACCAGCAAGGTTTTCGCCGACAACCTGCCGTGGCCGACCGGCCTGATCTGGGCCAACGGCGGCCTCTACGTGGGCGCCACTCCCGACATTTGGCGCCTCGAGGACCGCGATGGCGACGGCCGCGCGGAGATCCGCGAAAAGGCCTTCACCGGTTTCGGCACCGGCCTGCCGCGCCTCAACGTTCAGGCGATGTTCAACAGTTTCGCATGGGGCCAGGACAACCGCATCCACGTGCAGGGCGGCACCGGCAACCGCGGCGTCATCACGAGCCCGAAACGCCCCGAACTGCCGGGCGAGGAGCTCGCCGGCCGCAATTTCTGGTTCGATCCCCGCACGCACGAGTTTGGCTTCTCCGTCGGCGGGGCGCAGTTCGGCATGAGCTTCGATGATTTCGGCCGGCGCTTCGCTTGCTCGAATTCCGATCACCTCCAGTTCTGGGTCTACGACGGCAAGTACGCCGCGCGGAATCCTTTCTTCACGATGCCCGGGTCGCGTCAGAGCATCGCCGCCGACGGTGGCGCCGCCGAAGTTTACCGCCTGAGTCCCGACGAGCCGTGGCGCATCATCCGCACGCGCTGGCGCATCGGCGGCGTGGTGAAGGGCGTCGTCGAGGGGGGCGGGCGCGTCAGCGGCTATTTCACCGGCGCCGCCGGCACCGCGATCTACCGCGGTGACGCCTACGGCGAGGACTTCGTGAACAACGCCTTCGCGGGCGACTCCGGAGGGCAGCTCGTGCACCGGAAGAAGATCTCCGCCGACGGCGCGAGCCTCGTCGGTCGCCGCCCGGACGACGAGCAGAACTACGAGTTCGCCGCCAGCACCGACACTTGGGTCCGGGTCGTTAACTTCGCCAACGCTCCCGACGGCACGCTTCACGTCTGTGACATGTACCGCGAGGTGATCGAGCACCCGTGGAGTATTCCCGACGAAATCAAGCGGCACCTCGATCTCAATTCGGGCAACGATCGCGGACGCATTTACCGGATCGTGCCCGACAACGCAGACTGGCGCCGGCGCGGAAACCCCGGCCTGGGCAAGGCCGCCACGGCCGATCTGGTTGCGACCCTGGCCCACTCGAACGGCTGGCACCGCGACACCGCCTCGCGGCTTCTCTACGAGCGCCAGGACAAGGCGGCGGCTCCCTTGCTGGCGGCGCTGGTCCGCGATTCCTCCTCCGCGCCCGCCAAGCATCACGCCCTCGGCGTGCTCGACGGCCTCGGCGCGCTCGACGCCGGCGTTCTCACCGTGGCGTTGCGGGATCGTGACGCCCGCGTGCGCGAGCGGGCGGTTTACCTCGCCGAGATTCTGCTCGCCCGTGGCGGAACCGCGCCGGGCCTGGTGGAGGCAATGGCTTCGCTGGCGGACGACTCCGATGCGCGGGTGCGGCTGCAACTCGCGTTCACCGCGCCGGTGGTCGCGGGCCTTTCGGAGGCCTACGCGCGCATCGCGCGGCGCGACCACGCCGACAAATGGATCTCCGCCGCGTTGCTCAGCGCTCCTCCCGCCGCGATCAACGGAGTGCTTTTCCCGGCGATGACACGTGACCCTGTGGTCGCGCGCGCGGCCGCGCCCTTCGTCGCCTCGTTGATCGAGATCCAGGCGGCTTCGAAACCAGCGGCAGGCTATGCTGCGTTGCTCGATTTCATCGCCCAGCCGGGCACCAGCGTCCTTTGGCTTCGCGCCTTCGGCGACGGCCTGCGCCGCGCAGGCACTTCCGTCGAGAAGGTCGACACGGCGCGCCGGCTCGACGCGGTTTTCGCGCGTGCTTCCGCGACCGCGGCCGACGCGAAGGCCGCGCCGGCCTCACGTCGCGAGGCGATCGAGTTGATCGCCGTGGGACCGCTGGAGAAGGGCCGGGCGGCGCTGCAGGCGTGCTTGGCCGATGGACAGCCGGAAGACGTGCAGACGGCGGCGGTGCGTGCGATGGCCGCCTATTCCTCGCCGGAGGTCGTGCCGGCCCTGTTGGCCCACTGGAATTACGGACGGAAGGCGAAGGAGGCCGCACTGGCCGCGCTGCTCACGCGCGAGGAGCGCACGATGCCGCTGCTGGAGGCCGTAGCCGCCAGCAAGGTGAAGCCCGCTGATTTCAGCGCGGCCCAGATTGAAAGCCTCGCCCGGCACAAGAACGCGCGGATTCAGGCCAAGGCCCGGACCGTTCTCGCGAGCGTCATCCCGCCCTCTCGCGAGGAGGTCGCCGCCAAGTTCCAGCCGGCGATCACTTTGGCCGGAGACGCCGCACGCGGTCGCATGCAGTTCCAGGGCCGTTGCGTCATTTGCCACAAGGCGGGCGGCGAAGGCATCGAGGTGGGTCCCGACCTGGTCACCACCAAGTCGCGCGGCCGGGACTCGCTGCTCGCTGCGATCATCGACCCGCATCGCGAGGTCGCTCCCCAGTACATCGCCTACGAGGTTAACACCAAGGACGGCAACGGTTACCTCGGCATGATCACCCGTGACGACGCCACCGGCTTCGGGCTGAAGATCATGGGCGGCGCGGAAGTCGCCATCACGCGGGCGAACGTGAAGGGCAGCAGTTCCTCCGGAAAGAGCCTGATGCCCGAGGGGCTGGAGGCCGGCATGTCAGTTCAGGACATGTCCGACCTGCTTACCTTCATCGAAAAGCTGAAATGAGGGCGCCGCGCGGCGCCGCGGACTTTCCGTCGAAAGGGCTTCCGGCGTTTCCGGAGGAAGCGCGTGCGATGCAGCCGCGGCTGCGGCCGCGGATTTCCCGCCCGTTTTCCTAGCCGGTATCATCGCGGACGCGGCGCCCGCGAGGCGGACCGGCCGCGGTGCACCCTCTGCAACGCGGTCGGCTTTTTACCCGGGTAAAATCGGGTTAAAGGCCGTACTCGATCGCAAGGTAGCCGACGGGTCCGCGGAAATTGGTGTTTCCTCCCGTCGTGTCGTTACGGCTGTCGACGTAGCCGAGTTTCGCGTGCCCGAGCACTTTCGGGGAGAACCGGCGCTTCAATCCGGCGTACAGCGCGTAATCGCGACCGCCCGCGCCGAGCGGATCCGAGGCCGTGATCTCCCGATTGAAATTATCGGCCTTGTACCAAGTCGCCGTGACCGTGGCATCCGTGCTCTGGTCCATCGCGAAACCGGTAACTAGGCTGCCGTTCCAGTAGTTGTTGTCGGAGTTGCGCAGCACGTCGTTGGCCGAGCCGCCGGCCCGCGGGTAGGCGGTGCTCGTTTGGTCGAAGACAACGTTCACGTTCAGCTGCACGTAGATCGTTTTTCCCGGGTTCCAGTCGATCGTCTCGCCGATGGAGTGCCGCTTGGAGTCGTTGGAGTCCCCGTCCAAGTAGCCGGCGGAGGCGATCGCTGCCTTTCCGCGTTGGTGCACGTAGCGGGTCTTGCAGGACAGTCCGGGAGCCGGCCTCAGCTCGGCGGTCAGGCGCGCGCCGCGGATGTCGAAGTCGAGGTGATAGTAGTCGCCGAGGTTCGCGGCGGTCCCGGTGAACCGGTTCTCGTGGTCCTTGGTAAAAACCTCTGCGCGTAGCGTCGCGGCGCGCGACAGGTTCCAGTTGGCGCCCAGGGTGGCGTTGTGGTGCCGCTCCTTGACCTTGTCGGTCGAGATCACCGGCGCCGCCAGCACAACCGGTCCGCCCGGGGATGTCGTGATGCTCCCGTACCGCAGATACTCGTCGCCGGGGGAGTTCCGGTAGTCCCAGGTGCCGTAGAGGGTGCAATCCTTGAACCCCGTGTAGCGGAACTCCGCCTCGGGCACCCAGACCTTCTCGTCGATGGTCGACTCATTCTGCCCGGTGAGCGGCACGGGCGTCGTCACACCCGTTGCCTGCACAACCATCGTGCTCAAGTAGTTCGCGGTCGACTTGCCGCGGGAGGAGTAGTCCTCGCCCTTGAAGGCCAACTGCAGCCGGAGGTGCTTTCCGGTCCTGGCTTCCAGGCCGACGATCCCGGTCACGACCGTGGATTCCGTGGTGCCGGTGCCGAGATAGGAGTAGGGCGGACGGCCCCCGGGCGTGAAGAGCCCTATCTCGTTCTTCACGTCCACCGGTGTCTGCAGCTTCGCGTAGATCAGGCGCGATCCGCTGGTCTCGGCTTCCGTGCTGAAATGGCTGGCCTCGGCGAACACCTTGAGGCCGTCGCCCACCGGGGCCTCGACCCGCGCCATGGACGTGAGACGATCCTGCTTCACGCCCTGTTGGTCAGATCCCTGGTTCTCGTTGTTGGCCAGTTGCGGCGGGATTAGGGCTGGCGGGTTGGAGGGAATCGCCGGGAAGGGGCGGAGTTCACCCGGATACCGGTCGATCGAGCGCGTGTTCAGGTTTTTGATCCGGCCGCCGCCGATCGAAAAGAAGACCCGCGTCGAGCCGAACCCATGCCGAACGGAGGCCTCCCAGTTCTCGTGGCGCTCGCTCAACTCGAGATAGGCCGGGATGATCTTCCGGTTGGCTGAGACCGGATTAAGCGAGGAGAGCGAGTAGATCGGCACACCGGTGAAATCGGTATCGCCCCAGATCGTTGAATCCTTCCGTCCGCTGCGCGTCTCGTTAGTGTAGCGGAGCGTGAACACCGGCTGCTTTGGCAGCGCGATCGTGGCGGTGGTGAAGAAACGCCCGCGGTCGACGTACAGCGCACGGGGATGGATCGGCAGCCACGCGTTGTTCAGCGGGAAGAAGCCGCCCACGCCGTCGTAAAACGTGCGGAAGCGCTTGTAGCCCGTCTCCAGCGAGCCGACCTCGAACCTCGTCAGCCGGAATTGCGCGAGGTAATCCTCGGCGCCCGGCAGGGCGCGTCCGTCGATCTGAAGCGTGGTCGTCTGGTCGAGCTCATGGCCGACCGCCAACTCCTCGATCCCACCGGACAGATTCCGGAAGACCTGAGTGCTGGCCTGCGACGCGGCGCGGTGGCCGCTGAAGTCTGTGGCCTGTGCGGAGACTTTGATGACGTTGTCCCCCTCGATCTTCACGGTGTCCGCCTTTGAGTCCGCCGCTCGGGTGGTGACGACGGCGAGGCAGGCCGCGGGAAGCAGGCCGGCGGTGCGCAATAGTTGGGAGATTTTCGTGTTCATGGCGTCGGTTTGGCCGGGTGTTTAGTAGCGCAGGGGCTTGCTGACGTGGGAGCCGTGGACCGCCTCGTGGCAGCCGGCGACCCAGCAGGTGCCGCTCTGGAGGCGGGTACGGTGGTCTTCGCCGCCGACGAGGATGACGCCGTTCTTGTCGGTGGTCTGCAGGTGGCAGCGGAGGCACAGGTTGGCGTCGCGGGCTACGAGCATCTTGGCGTTAACCGAGCCGTGGGGACTGTGGCAGGCGGTGCAGCCCTCCTTCATCGCGTTGTGCTTGAAGACGAAGGGGCCCTCCTGGGTCGAGTGGCACTTGGTGCAGGTCTCGTTCTCGGATTCCAGTGACGCGCCGCGGCCCTTGGTGGCCTTGCCGAGATGCGGGTCATGGCAGTCACTGCAGCTCATCTTGCCGCTCATCACCTGGTGGCTGTGCGGCAGCGCAAACTCGCCGCGCTTGTCGACGTGGCATTGTAAGCACGCTTCCGGTGACTTGCCCGGGTTGACGATCGAGCCCTTCGCTCCGCCGGCCTTCACGTGGATGCTGCCAGGGCCGTGGCACGACTCGCAGCTCGTGTCGCCCAGCTTCGCGTTGGCGACGGCGATCCGGTCGTGCGCGGCCCCGCCGAAGTGGGCGATGGTGTCCTCGTGGCATTCCACGCAACCCTTGTTGCCCACCAACGTGGCGCCCGGGATCGAGGGCGGCGCGACGAGCGTGCGGTTCACCGCGACGCATGAGATGAGGAGCAGGCCCCAAGCGCCCACTCCGCCGAAGATTACGGCGGATCCGGTCAGACGCAGTCGTGATTTCATGTTCAGGTTCCTTGGTGTTCCTCGGGTGCTGGCGAGGGATGGGGCGGGACGCGGGGCTTCGCCCGGGAGTGGTGTCGAAAAAAGGATTTCGCGTTGGTGGCGGCCTCGGACGGCCTTCGGGTGCGCGCTCCCTTTATGCCTGAAATCGCGGACGCGGGCTCCGCATGGGTTGCGGACTCCCGAGCAGGTCTTGCCCGACCGGCCCTGGGAAAAGAGCCGGCCGCAGCGCACCCACTTGCACCGCGGCCGGCCTTTTTCGGGGTAACTTTCGTTACCGCGTCCTTATGGCAGTTCCGCGCGAAGCTGTCTGCGCGTTCTTTGCCCGACGGCGCGCACGCCTTGCGAAGACCCCTCCGGAAAAAAGACAGGACCGGTTCACCACGGCGACTTCGAGCCACGACAACGGGAACCGCGAAACACACCAAACGAGCGAAACCGAGCCGGACGGCCCACGGAACACACGGAAGTCACGGACCAGGGAAAACTTGGTCTCGAAGTGCGGCCGGGGTGGCCGGAGCTTAGGAGGATTGGCCCGGACGATGTCCGGCGCGCGCTGGGTGGCATCGGTCAGACGATCCAGAGACGACACGAACCTTTGGGTATAAATTGGCCCTCCAGTGGTTCGCATGCACCATGGTCGCGTGTCGGGGCGTTTCCTCCCCTCCAAGCCGCGGGGAATTCTGCCGTTGGCCTGCCTGATCACCTTGGTTTCCGCCGATCTCCCGGGCGCGGAGCCCGCGGCCGCATTGGATGCCGCGTGTAGGGAGTGCCACTCCGATCCCGTCCTGACCCTGAAGCGTGGTGGGCGCATCGTGCCGCTGTTTGTCGATCGCGAGGTGGTCGCGGCCTCGGCCCACGCGGCCCTGGCGTGCGTCGATTGCCATGAAAAGTTCGACGGTGACGCCCTGCCGCACCGCCAACCGATGATCGCTGTCGATTGCTCGGGTTGCCACGAGGGCAGCGGGGCGAAAAACCACCCCTTCCACCGTCGTCTCGCCGGTCCCGAGGTGCCCGCCGCACCTGACACCGATTGCGTCGGCTGCCATGGCAAGCACGACACGGTGCGGGTAAAGACCCCGGCTTTCGTGTTCGCCTCCGTACGCCAACCGCAGTCCTGCGGTAGATGCCACGACGCCGCGCGCGACCATTTCCTTGCTTCCGCGCACGGCCGGGTCCTCGCCGTCGGTGAAAAGAACGCGCCGGATTGCCTGTCCTGCCATCGTCAGCCGGTCACGCCGGCGGTCCCGGGCGCGGGGTCTTTGGAGATGAAGCTCGCCCAGACCCGCCTTTGCGAGTCCTGCCATATCGGCAACCCTGCCGTCGCCGGTCGCGCGCTGCGGGGCGGGCGTTTCGTCGAGTCATACGAGCGGGGGGTGCATGGAGCGGCGCTACGGCGCGGCGAGGCGGAGGCCGCGAACTGTGTCGATTGTCACGGCGCCCACGAAATGAACCGCGGCTTCGCGGCCGGTGCCCGCACCGACCGGCCGCACGTGGCGGCCACGTGTGCCCGATGCCACGAGGCCGCCGGACGTGATTTCGCCTCCAGCGTGCACGCGGCGGCGCTCCTGAGGGGGAATGCCGACTCGGCGAGCTGCACCGACTGCCACGGCGAGCACGAGATCCGCGCCCGGGATGATCCGGCTTCCCCCGTGCACAAGGCGCGGGTCGCGCGCCAGGTTTGCGCCGATTGCCATGCCTCGCTGCGGCTCACCGAGAAATACGGCATCGCGTCGCATGCCTTCCAGACGTTCGCCGAAAGCTATCACGGCCTCGCTGTGCGCGGAGGGGCCGTCGAGGTCGTCAACTGCGCCAGCTGCCACGAATCACACGGGATCCGCTCGCGCGATGATCCGGCCTCCTCGATCCATCCGGCCAATCTCGTCCGCACCTGCGGGCAATGCCATCCCGGGGCCAACACCCGCTTCGCGGTCGGAAGGGTGCACGTCAGCACCGCGGCCGCCGCCGAGTCCGCGGCGAGCGAACCAGTGCTCCATCTCGTGGCGAACGTGTACGTGCTGCTCATCGTCGCGGTCGTGGGGGGCATGGTCGTCCACAATGGACTCGATTTTCTCCGGAAGCTCCGGCGCAAGCTCGCGATCCAGCAGGGCCGGGCTCGCGAGGAACCGGTCGCGCACCGCCTCTACTTGCGGATGACGGTGCACGAACGTCTGCAGCACGGCGTGCTGGTGGTGAGCTTCGTGGTGCTGGTCCTCACGGGATTCATGTTGCGCTACCCGGAAGCCTGGTGGGTGGCGGCGATCCGGGGCGTGAGCACCGGTGCCTTTGAGTGGCGCGGACTCATCCATCGCGTCGCTGGCGTCGCCCTGCTCGCGGCGGGCGTCTGGCACGGATGTTATCTCGCGGGCACGGCGGCAGGGCGCGCGCTCTTCCGGGATCTGCTGCCGCGCCGCCGGGACTTCACCGATCCCTTCCGCGTCCTGCGGTACAATCTCGGGTTGGCGCGCGCCAAGCCGGCCTTCGGCCGTTTCAGCTACGTCGAGAAGGTCGAGTACTGGGCCATGCTCTGGGGCTCGGTGGTGATGGGGATGACCGGCCTGATCCTCTGGTTCGATAACACCTCGATGGGGCTGCTCACGAAGCTGGGCTTCGACATCTCGCGCACCATCCACTTCTACGAGGCCGTCCTCGCGTCGCTCGCGATCGCCGTCTGGCACTTCTATTTCGTGATCTTCAATCCCGACGTCTACCCGATGAACCTCGCGTGGCTCACGGGACGGATGTCGGAGCGCGAGATGCTGGCGGAGCACCCGCTCGAGCTTGCGCGCCTGCGGCCGCCGGAACCGCCGCCGACTCCACCTCCACCCGCTCCTGAAGGTCTCCCCGCACCGCCCCCGCCGCCGCCGATGTGATGACCGTTGCGTTGAAAGTACGTTCATCAACCGCCCCCCGCTAGGCGGTTGCTCCCTTACTCCCACTCACCTTCCCTCATCCTCCCGGCGCGGCGGAGCCAAGCCGGGTCAGATCGCCTGCGCGTGCCGGTGCGGGCCGGTCGTGAACGAGGGGTCGAACCGCATCGCGATCACCCGCAGCAACGGGATGCCGGCCGGGGTGACCTCGACCCTGTCGGGCGCCCGGCGCACCAGGCCGTCGGCCCGCAGATCCTCCAGCCCCGCGAGCTCCTTGGCGTACGCCTGGGCGAAATCCAGGCCGAGTTCGCGCGAGAGCGCCGTATGGTCCAGTCGCCGGTCGCACATCAGGCGCATGATGATCACGCGCCGGCGCCGGTCCTCCGGTGACAAGCGCAGGCCCCGTTCCACCGGCAGCTTGCCGGCTGCCAATGCGGCCCGCCACTCTGCCAGTCCCTTGTGGTTTTGACGGTAGGTGGTCTCCGTCGCGGAAATCGAGGAGATGCCGAAAGCGTAAAGGGAAGCGCCCGCCTGCGTCGTGTAGCCTTGGAAGTTCCGGTGCAGCGTGCCCGCGCGCTGCGCGACCGCCAGCGCGTCGTTCGGCCGCGCGAAGTGATCGAGGCCGATGTCCACGAACCCCGCGCTGGTGAGCATGCCGTGGGCCGTGCCAAACATCGCCAGTTTGTCCTCCAGCGATGGCAACTGCGCGCGTTGGTCGAAGATCCTTTGCGCCGGCTTGATCCAGGGCACGTGCGCGTAGCTGAACACGGAGAGCCGGTCCGGCTGCAGCGCGAGCACGTCGTCGATCGTGCGCGCGAAGCCTTCCGCGGTTTGCAGCGGCAGTCCGAAGATCAGGTCGACGTTGATCGATCCGAAGCCCGCCGCGCGCAGCCACGCGAAGGCCCGTCGGTTCATCTCCAATGGCTGCCGGCGATGGATCGCCAGCTGGACGGCCGGGTCGGTGTCCTGCACGCCGAGCGAGGCGCGGTTGACCCCCATCGCGCGCAGGGCCGAGACGTGCTCCTCGGTCACGCGGCGGGGGTCGATCTCCACGCTGAACTCGGCGCCGGGTGCGAGGGTGAACGTTTCGTGGACGAGCCCGCCGAGATGCCGGAGATCATCCGGCGTCAGAAAGGTCGGCGTGCCTCCCCCGAGGTGGACCTGTGTGACCGGCCGGCGGCGGTCGATCATCGCGGCGGTCAGGCGGATCTCCTGCGCGAGGTCGTCGAGGTATTCAGCGGCGGCGCCGCGGCGCTGGGTGATGACGGTATTGCAGCCGCAGAACCAGCAGTGGGTTTCGCAGAAGGGCAGATGGAAATAAAGGGACACCGGGCCGGCGTCGGGCCGGTTGTCCTCCGCAATCGCCTCCTCCAGGCGCAGGGCGGACAGGTCGTCCGAGAATTGTGTGGCCGGGGGGTACGAGGTGTACCGAGGGCCGGGAACCGAGTACTTGCGGATCAAGTCGAGCGCGAGGAGCGCGGAGGCCGGCGCGACATTGGGTTCGGCGGTCGAGATCATGGCGGTGGGCGGCCGTCCCAGTATGCCAGTGCGACTCGGTCGCGGTCTGCGCGGGAATTGCCATCCAAGGTGCAGCCCTTGCCCGGGTTTCGTCAGATTCCGGCGGCCCGGGTGTGCTCCGCCAGCTCGGCGGCGGCCTTGGAGAGGCGGGTCCAGGGAATGGCGCGCAGCCGCGCCGCCGTGATTGGCTCGCTGGTCGCTTCACAAATCCCGTAAGTGCCCGCGTCGATGCGCCGCAGGGCGGCGTCGACGTCCGCCAACTCGTGCTCTTCCTGCGCCAGCGTGGTGCGCAGCACCTGCAACTCGAGCTCGTCCTCCGTGAAATCAAGCGCGTCGGCACCGCCACGCTCGTGCGGCGCACGCGTGGCTTGCTCGTGTTCCTCACGCGCCCGGACCAACTCGTCGCGGAGCCGGAGCAGGGTCTTCCGGTGCCAGGCCCACCGGGAAGGTTCTTGTCCAGTGGTCGTTTTCATGGCACCACCATTGTAGTCCGACGCCGATTCCCCGCTCCGCGCCCGTTGGCGCCTTCCACGCGGAAATTGTCCGCCAGGCCGTTTCAACCACGAATGGACACCAAGGGCCGCGAATCCGGCTCGCGGATGGCGCGAGCCGGCTGAGGTCGCAGGCTGAAGTTTAGGCTACCGATTCGTTTTTCCCCTCGATTGGTTTCCGTGTCTTTCGCGTGTTCCGCGGGCGGTCCCGGTTCCCTGCCTTTGGGGTGTTTGATGCTGAAGCATATCTGGCTCTTCCGGCCTCGATTTCGTTCAGGCTTTAATCGATGGGGTGCCTGCGGCCGCTTCCGGGAGACGAGCCGGCTGGGGAGCCGGCACGCGGCCCCAAACTGGCGAGGGCAGGGCTGCGCAAGCGGCCACGATCACCTGGGAGACCGCGAAGGCCAGCAGCCACCAGAACGCCGCCCCCATGAAGCCGTAGCTGTGCAACCCCACGCCGAGCATGTTCACGCCGAACCAGCTCCACGCGGTCACCACGTTGCCGAGCACCGCCAGCACGGCCAAGCCGCGCTGCCGCGCCAGCCCGGCCGCGCGCGCGTGCAGCGTGATCGCGTTCCACAGCACGATCAGCAGCGCCCCGTTCTCCTTCGGATCCCAGCCCCAGAAACGGCCCCACGACTGGTCGGCCCAGATGCCGCCCAGCACCGTGCCGGTCACGTTGAACAGCAACGCGAAGCAGGTGACGCCGTAGGTCATGCGCGCGAGCGCGTCGGCGGTCGGCGCATCCAGTCCGCGCGTGGCCACGGCGCGGCCGATGTGCACCAGGCCCAGGAATCCCGCGAGGAACGTCGCGGAGTAGCCCGCCGTGATGGTCACCACGTGAGTCGCCAGCCAGAAGTTGGAGTCCAGTACCGCCCGCATCATCTCCAGGGTGTCCCCGTCGAGCGCGAGGTGGTGCGCGATGAGCATTGTGCCGAAGCCCACCAGCCCGCCGGCCGCCGCCGCCAGCGCGCGGCGGTGGGCCATCTCGAGGACCAGGCAGATCGCCACCGCGCCCCAGCCGACAAAAAGCGCGGATGAGTAGAGGTTCGTCACGGGCGGACGTGACTCGAGCCACATGCGGGCGGCCACGCCGGCGGTCGTGAGCGCGAACGCGAGCGTCAGCAAGCCGAGGGCCACGCGCCCTAACGTCCCCGGCCATCGCAGCCACGAGACCACGGCGGCTAGAAACGCCGCCATAAACAACACCATGCTGGTGAGGAACGGCTGCGCGGCGTTGAAGCGCGTCTCAACTTCCATGCGGCGCGGGACCGGCGGAACGCGCTGCGCGGTTATGGCCTGCAACTCGCGGATCGCCGCGTTGAACGCCGCCGCGTTGGCGGCCCGCCACGCGCGCCCCAACTCCGCGTGGGCGCGGGCTGCCGGGTCCATGGTGCCCGCCGCCAGTCCGTCGCGCCAGGCGACGGGTAATTTCCGCCAGGCGGCCGGCGGGTCCCCCGGCGCGGGTGGAGTGAGGTGAAGGGAGGCGAACTCCGCCGTGACACCGAGCGCGCGAGAGAGACGTTCGGCCTCACGCGGGTCCAATCCCTCCCCTGGCGCTCCCGTGCGGGAAAGACGATCCAGCAGGGTTTCCTCCCCCGGTGCGCGCGCGCTCAGTCGCATTCCCTGATGCAGCGCGACCGCCTGCCGGAGTCGGATCACGGCGTTTTGGAAGGTGGTGCGCATCGCCGGTTCCACGGCCTCCGCCAATCGGGCCTGCCGGTCGGCTTCACCGAGTTGCGGACGCAATTGCCCGAGCGAAAATCGTTTCCCGCCCGCGCCGGTCGCAGGGTTCAGTTGCAACAACGCCAGCAGCTCGGGATGGGTGACCTCAAAGACCGGCGCGAGGTCGGCCCGTTCCGGCTGGTGCAAGACATCAAGCAGCCACTCCGTGGGCGAAATCCCCCGGCCTTCCGCGTCCGTCACGCGCTGCCGGCCCTGCGTCAGCAGCAGCGACGTGCGCGCGACGGTATCGAGGGGTTTTACCCGGCCGTTGAGGAGCGCCGGCAGACGGCCGAAGCCCCGGAGGTCGAACGGCCCGGACTCGGCGGGCGGTCGTAACGTGAAAGCGACCAGCGCGACCGAGACAATGAGCATCACCGCCGCCGCCCGCGGCAGATCATGGCGGGACCGGACCGGGTTCGCCCCCGCGGGTAACGCCTCGCGACGGCGCGCGATGTGCCGCACGAGGTGTTGGCTGAACTGGAGCAGGAGGCCGGCGGCCATCAGTGTGCAGGCGATGTAAGGCACGGCCCACGCCGGGTTGCGCACGACCTGCAGGATGCTCGTGCGGTCGTTGTCGGCGAAGCCGGCCTGGAAATGCGCGAGGCCCCCGTGCCGCAGGGGGGCGTTCATCGAGATCAGCACCTCCCGCCCTTCCTCGGCGCCGGATTCGCGCAGCAGCAGGCGGCTCGAGAAATCGCGGGGAATACCGGTACCGGGGTAGCGGTCGTGGGTGAACTTGAGCAGGGTGAGCGAGTGGGGCAGGGGAAGCCGGCGGGGGCGCAGCGCAATCCGCCACGTGCGTCCTTCGTGCGCGAAATCCTGCGGTGCCGCGAGGAGCGGGGAAACGAGCCAGATGCCGAGCGGCCCCGCGGCCCCCGTGAGTTCCACGTACGCGGCGGGCGCGTTCTCCTCCCGCGGATTGGCCGTCGGGGGCCGCGGGGCGGCCGCGACCGCCAGCCCGATGCCCTGCGTGGCGAGGTTGGGGTCTTCCGCGCCGCGGTTGTGCAGCGAGGAGTTCGGGTAATACGCCCGCACCGCCACGCGGAACGGCAGACGTGGATGCTGCAACGGCGCCCGCGCGGCGACCCGTGCGCCGGGCACGGTGACGATATCGTCGTGCTCCGGGGCCGTCCCATCGATCAGCGCAAGCTCGAACTCCCGCGCGCTTTCCGCGAACGCGCGCGTTTCCCCCTCCGCGAGGCGCAGGCTGAAGTCCCGCTGCCAGAGCCCCGAGGCGAGTTCGCCGATCAACAGCAGCACGAGGCCAAGGTGGGCCAGCAGCAGCCCCGACTTCCGCCAGGTCCACGCGAAGCGCGTGACGAATGCCGCCGCGAGGTTGAGGAGCAGCAGGCCGCCGATCGCGTAACCGCCGGGGAACAGGGGCACCGTGACCGGTCCGATCCGCGTGAACACCACGAGGGAACGGAAGTATTTCTCCTGCACCGCCCAGATTCCGAGGTTCACCTGATCGAGTGTGGCTGCGAGCACGAGCACGCCCCCGAGTCCGAGCAGCACCAGCATGAGCGGCAAGGAGGCGAGTGTGGCGGCGAGCGCGTGCAGGCGGCCGGCGGCGCCGGGTGCGCGCACGGGCGGGAGGAAGGCGGGTGGGATCACGGCGCGATGGTCGCAGGCCGGGGGCGTCGCTTGCTGCGCGGATCTTGCGGAGCCCTGCGCCCGGCTTGGGAAGGCGCCGCCGGCGGGGTGGCGCCACGCCGGCAACCGCTGCGCGCAAGATCGCAAGCGCTGCACAGCCGCGGGGTGCCGCTTCCGGCATGCTTGCGGCACGGAAAACCATCCGCCCATCCCATGAAACTCGATATCAAGCTCATCCTCGCCGGCGCGGCGCTTGCCGCGGCCGTGACACTCGCGTTCGCGGCGCCCGCGGCCGAGAATTGGGAGAACCACTGCGCCAAATGCCACGGCGCGGACGGCAAGGGCCAGACCAAGGTCGGAAAAAAGCTCGGGGTGCTCGACTACACCAACGCCGCCGACCAAGCGAAGTTCACCGACGAGCAGGCGACCAAGGCGATCGTCGAGGGGGCCAGGGACAAGGCCGGCAAGGAGCGGATGAAGGGTTACCAGGACGAGCTCTCGCCGCAGGAGATCAAGGACCTCCTCGCCATGGTACGAAATTTCAAGGCCTGACAGCTTGAGCTGCCCGCGGCCGTACCCGCCCGTGGCCGCGGTCGAGGTGCTTTCCCTCCCCGCGCGCCCTGCCATCCGCCCCGCCCGCCATGCCTGAAAAAACGCCCGCTGTCCCCGGGCCTGCCACGGGGCCGCGTTCGAATTACAACAACTGGATCAGCGCGATCGGGGCGGTGATCGCGATCGGCGCGTTGTTCTCGTTCGCGCTGCTGGTGTGGATGGATTTCACGCAGGGCGAGAAGAACCCTTACCTCGGCATCTTCACGTACCTCGTCGCCCCGGCTTTCCTTGTGCTCGGGCTCGGACTGGCGGCCTTCGGCGCGTGGGCGCAGCGGCGCTGGATGATCCGCCACGCCCACGCGCCCGACCGCTGGCGGCTCGATTTCCACAGCAGGGCCCAGCGCCGCGGTATGCTTGCCCTCGGGGCCGGCTGCCTCGGTTTCGTGATCCTCAGCGCCTTCGGCAGCTACCAGACCTACCACTATGCCGAGTCCAACGAGTTCTGCGGCCGGGTCTGCCACGAGGCCATGAACCCCGAGTGGGTCGCCTACCAGCAGGGGGCCCACGCGCGCGTCGACTGCGTCGAGTGCCACATCGGGTCCGGCGCGCGCTGGTTCATCGAGGCCAAACTCAACGGCGCCCACCAGCTCGTCGCCTACACCCTCGACAGCTACCAGCGGCCCATCGCCACGCCCGTGAAGAACCTGCGTCCCGCCCAGCATACCTGCGAGCAATGCCACTGGCCCGAGAAGTTCGCGGGTAACGTCGAGTTGGTCTTCGACCACTTCCTCTCGGACAAAAGGAACACCCCGTACACCGCGCGGATGCTGATGCACGTGAACACGCGCACGCCCGGTCATCCGATGGGGGGCATCCACTGGCACGTGAGCCAGGAGGAGCGCGTCGAGTATTTCGCCACGGACGAGAAGCGGCAGGTCATTCCCTGGATGCGGGTCGTGAACCTCAAGGACGGCACCTCGCGGGTCTTCCGCACCGACGACTTCCAGGGCGAGCCTCCGGCGGACCGCGTCCGGGTCATGGACTGCATCGATTGCCACAACCGGCCCGCGCACTCCTTCCCCACGGCGAACGACGCGGTCGAGCGGGCGATGTTCGCCGGCTCCCTCACGCGCTCCCTCCCCAACATCAAGCGCAGTGCCGTGCAGGCCATGACGCAGAAGGAGATCACCACCGACGCCGAGGCGCCGGAGCGTATCGCCGATTTCCTGCGCGCCAGATACCGGGAGCCCGCGCAGCAGGCGGAGCTACCCGGAGCCATCGCCGAGGTGCAGCGCATCTTCAGCCAATCGATCTTTGTCGAGCGCAAGGCCGACTGGCGCGTGTATCCCAACAACATCGGCCACAAGGACTGGCCCGGCTGTTTCCGTTGCCACGACGACAAGCACAAGGCCTCCGACGGCCGGAAGGTGCGCGCCAGCGAGTGCAGTTCGTGCCACACGATCCTCGCGCAGGGCAACGGCTCCCAACTGGACTTGCTCGCCTCCAAGGGCCTGGAGTTCAAACACCCGAGCGGTGAACTTGACCCCGAGCTCACGTGCGCCGACTGCCACAACGGGGGCCTTCAGAAATAGGTGCCCATCCCCGGATGGCCTCGCCGCGAAAGCCCCGGCTATTCGACTGCGAGCTCAATCGCCCCTCGCTGTTGGCCACGGGTTTTCAGCGCGGCTCCGCTCAAACCGAATACCCCTTCGTGATGCGGGGCTTTGGTGTAGCCGAGGCTGTCTGCCTCGGATTACGGCGCGCGGCCTATGGCCGAAGGCGGTTCCGAAGGCAGCGGGCTTTTCACCGCGGATTGCCCAGCGCGGCCCCGCGGCAACCGAAGCGTTGTTCAAGCTAGGTCGCGCTGGGAGAGATGAGGGAAAGCGAGAGCGAGTGGGGAATTTGGCGGAATGAAGCCCGAAAGTCCGAGGGAGCCCGCCTTCCGCGGGTAAACACCCTCGGCTACATCGCAGGCGTTTCTTGACGAAATTCGGTCCGGTACTTCCGGCCGAAGGGCAGCCCGTTTAGCCGCGGCCGCCCACCGCGGACTAGGCGGGGCTCATGACGGCCCAAGGCCCTTCCGAAGAAGGGCTGACTTTTACCCTACCGCAGATTTAGCCGATCGCGCGGATTAATTCGAAGATGGCGGATCCGAGGGGAACCGTGCCGAAAAAAGCGCTTTCCGATCATTGCGCCGAAGGCCACGCGGCTAGCACCGAGATCGTGTCCCGCGTCTTCCTGTCTTCCACGTCCCTCACTCCTTCCTGCTTTCCCCTCCGACGTACTTGCTCGGCTCGGGTTCGGCGTCCGCTTTCCCCTCGTAGGCGTGCACCGACCAGGCGGAGTCGGCCCACAGGGGCAGGTTGTTCCGTTTACCCTCCCAGGTCTCGCGAATCTCCGGGCCGAGCCGCGGGTCGCGGTTGCCCAGCATCAGGCGGTTCAAGGCCGTGTAGGCCACCGCCTCCGGTTTCACGCCGAGCAGTGTCGCGAGACGCTCCACCGCGTCGGATTCCGCCGCTTCGAGATGAATCTTGATCGCCGACATTGTGGCCTCCGTGGTTTGCGGGGCGCGGAAGCGCGCCCGTTGGGACAGTCTAACACTGTCTTCCCGCTTCGGCCCCGCAGCGCTTGCCTATTCCGCGCCGCGGCTTGTCGGTGCCGCCGCAAACGCCGCCGCTTCCCGCGCCAGCCGTCGCCCCGCGCCGATGCAGTTCGCGAGCGAAATGCCGTCGCGGCAATTGCCGCCCAGAAATAACCCGGGCGCCTCGCGCTCCACCGCGGCCATCGTCTCCTTGAACCGCGCATAACCGGGCGCGTACTGCGGGATCGCGCGCGGCCAGCGCTGCACGCGAAAAACCACGGGATCCCCCCGCACGCCGAGCAGGCGCCCGAGTTCGTCCGCCACCAGCGCACGGAGGCCCTCGTCATCCTGCGCGGCCAGCTCCGGCGAGCGCATGCCGCCGACGAACGTGGTCAACGCCACATGCCCGGCCGGGGCGCGCCCGGGAAACAGCGTGCTGGAAAACAGGGCGCCGAGGATTTTCCCGCGCTCCACCTCCGGCATCAGAACGCCAAAGCCGTCCAACGCATGCGCCACTTGTTCCCGGCGATAACCGGTGAACACCGAGACCACCGGCGGGTGTGCGATCGCTCCCAGCGTCCCCAAGCCCTTCGCTTCCGGCCCAACGGAAATCGGCAGCGTCGCGAGCGCGTCCGCCGGCAACGCGCAGACCACCGCGTCGAAGTCCGCCGTCTCTTCGCGGCCGTCCGCCGCGATCCCGAGCCGCCAGTGGCCATCCACGCGCGCCACCTTGCCGACGTGGTGCTTCAACCGCAGCGCATCCCCGAGCCGCGCCGCCGCGGCCGCGGCGATTTCGCCAAGGCCCTCGGGAAACGAGAAGATGCGGCCTTTCGGGCCGCCGGTCGCGTTGCGCCGCGCCAGCGCCCCGCGGATCAGCGAACCGTGCTCCTGCTCGATCGCGAACAGCTTGGGGAACGCCTGCCGCACCGAAAGCCGCCGCGGATCCCCCGCGTAAACTCCGGCCACAAAGGGGTTGATCGCGTAGTCGAGGAACTCCGGCCCCAGGCGGCGCGTGACGAAGTCCGCCACCGTCTCCTCGGTGTCCGCGCGGCCCCGCGGTCGCCAGGGTTCACCCAGCAGGTGCAATTTCGCGCGCACCGAAAACAGCGGCGTGGTGACGAACCCCAGCGGCGATACCGGGAGCGCCATCGGCCGCCCGCCGCGCACGATGTAACGCCGCTTCGCCTCGGGCGAGGCGTAGAGCCGGCGCGTCCCCAGCCCCAGGTCGTCGATGAATTCCGCGATCTCGGTCGTCCCTTCGAGCAGCGAGTTGGGACCGAGTTCCCGCAGCCAGCCGTTCTCGCGCACCGCGGCGACGACTCCGCCGGGCCGCGCCGCGCGTTCGAACACCGTGACGTCCAGTCCCGCGCGCCGTAGCTCCGTCCCGGCGGTGAGGCCGGTCACGCCGCCGCCGATCACGGCCACGCGGGCCGGGCTGGTCGTCGATGTCATCCTCTCCACCCTGCACCCATGCGCGCGCGTCGGCAACGCCCGTCCTGCGCTCGCCCGTTCCTTTCCTGCGGCCCACGCCTCACATCAGCCCGAGTCGGGCCCGGGTGATCGCCAGCGCCGCCACCGCCGCCGACTCCGCCCGGAGTACCCGTCGTCCGAGGTGATGAAACGCGAAACCGGCCGCGCGTAGCGCCGTCCGGTCCGCCGCCGACCACCCGCGTTCCCCACCCACCGCCAGCACCACCGGCCGGCCCGGGGTTAGCAGCGCCGTGCCGAGCGCCGCCGGCGACTCGTAGTTGTCGAGGGCGATCCGGTCACCACCCGCCCCGAGCGCCGCCACCACGTCCGCCAGCGCGCGTCCCCACGTGACCTCCGGCAACACGGTGTCGAACGCCTGCTCCGCCCCCGCGATCAGGTGCCGCCGCCACTCGCCCGACGTCCACAGCGTGCTGCGCGCGTAGCCGGGCTCGGTTTTTTCCGTGACGACAAAGTGTAGCGCCGCCACCCCGAGCGTCGTCGCATCCCGCAGGATGTCCCGCGCCGTCTGCGGCCGCGGCAATCCCGCGAGCAGGGTGATCGCGGCCGGAGCATCGGCGGAGTGGATCGGTTCAAACGCGAAGGTAGCCGACTCCGCCGCCACCGCCGTGAGCCGCGCGCGTCCCCGGTGGCCGTTGATGACTCCGGCGTCGAAGGGTTCGCCCGCGCCGCGCCGCAGAACGTCGAGCACGTGCCGGACGCGGCGGTCGGAGCTGGGAAGGGGGCGGCCGATTTCTCCGGCCTCGAAAAGGACGAGGTTCACGCGGGCTGGTGAGCGAGCTTGACCAAGCGGGGTCGCGGGGAAAGCTCTCCGTGCTGCGCCTCGCGGGCGTAGTTTAGTGGTAAAACTCCAGTTTTCCAAACTGGCCTCGAGGGTTCGATTCCCTCCGCCCGCTCCAAATTCCGCCTATGGCTTGGGTGGAAGCCCCACGGCAGGGGTCTAGGACCTGCCCGCCTCGGGCGTGTTGAGGTTCAGGAACCATGGTGCCTCGGCGGTGGTGATGCGGCGGACGCGCAGGAGGCCGGCGGTGACGGCGGCGTGCAGCAGCGGTTGGAGCGCCCGGTCGCCGCGGTTCAGGGCCGCGCGGGCGAGGGGCAGCATCTTCCGGGGATAGACGGCGGCGAGGGGTTCGAAGATGCGACCTCGGCGTCCCACGACGCCGCGGTTTTCGCTGGCGGAGGCGGCGAGTTCCGCGAGCCAGCGCGCGGGCAGGTTTGGGAGGTCGATCGCCAGCACGGCGACGCGGTCGTGGGCGGCCGCCTCGAGCGCGGCGACGATCCCCGCCAGCGGGCCGCCATTCGGCACCGGATCGCGCACGATGGCCGCGAACCCGCCGGCGCGCAGGGCCCAACGCTGGTCGGGCCGGGCGGACAAAATCAGTTCGCCGGCTCCCGCGGTGCGGAGGAGGTCGCGTTGCCGCCGCCACCACGGGCGGCCGCGCCGGCGGAGCAGGGCCTTGTCGCGTCCCATGCGCGTGGACCGCCCGGCGGCAAGCACCACGGCGGAAAACGGGGCGGACGAAGCGGGGCGGGCAGGCACGCGGTGACGCTGATGGGCGGACGGCGGGCGGCAAGCGGGGGAGAGAAGCCGTTGGACAACCCGTGACGCCGCCTTCACGGTGCGCGAAGTTCCCCTCCACGATGTCGAGCTCTTCCGACCCCAAACTCGCCAACCGTATCCTGCGCGGCCTCGCCTTCGGGCTGGTGGCCGGTGTCTTGACCCTCGGGCTCGGCAAGATCTGGCCGCCGGCGCTGGCTTGGGCGCAGACGGTCGCGACGCAGGTGCTGGAGCCGTTCGGCCAGGTGTTTCTGCGGCTGTTGTTCTTCGTGATCATTCCGCTGGTGTTCGCGTCGCTGGCCGCCGGCGTGGTGCAGCTGGGACGCCCGGAGAAACTCGGACCGCTGGCGGGCAAGACGTTCTTTTTCTTCTTCCTCAACATGGGCATCGCGGTGGCTCTCGGGCTGATCGTGATGAACCTGGTGCAGCCGGGGGACTTCATCTCCAGCTCGACCAAGGAGAGCGTGATGGCGGCCTACGGCGGCGCCGCGCAGAAGCACGTGGCCAACCAGCAGCAGGCCGGGCTCACGCTCATGTCGATCGTGGAGATGTTCATGCCGAGGAACCTGTTCGGCGCGTTCGTCGGCAACACCCGCACGACGCTCGGTGACGTGCTGCCCCTGATCCTGTTCGCGATCCTCGTCGGCGCGGCGGGCACGATGCTGGCGGAACAGCGCCGAGCGCGGCTGCTCGACGCGCTGGAGACCGTGAACGAGCTGATGACGACCATCGTGCAGTTCGCGCTGCGCCTCGCGCCCTACGCGGTGCCGGCGATGATCTACAGCGTGGTCGTGCGCGTGGGCATCGACATCGTCATCGCGCTCGGGGTCTTCGTCCTCTCGTGCATCGCGGTGATGGCCCTGCACCTGTTCGGCACGATGTCGATCTGGCTGCGGGTCTGGACGAACTGGCGGCCGCGGGAGTATTTCGCGGCGATCAAGGAGGTTGTCGTCACGGCTTTCTCGACGAGCTCCAGCGCGGCCGCGCTGCCGGCGGCGCTGCGCAACGCGACGGAGCGCCTGCGGCTCAATCCGAGCACCGCCGGTTTCGTCCTGCCGCTCGGCACCACGATGAACATGAGCGGCACCGCCCTCTACGAGGGCTGCGTGGTGCTCTTCGTGGCGCAGGTCTTCGGGGTCGACCTCGGCGTGGGCCAGCAGTTGACGCTGCTCCTGCTCTCGGTGCTGAGCGCGGTGGCCGTCGCCGCCATCCCCGGCGGCTCGCTGCCCCTCATCGCCGGCCTGCTGGCGACCTTCGGCATCGATCCGGCCGGCATCGGCATCATCCTCGGGGTCGACCGCATCCTGGACATGTGCCGCACCGCCACGAACGTCGGGTGCGACGTCACCACCGCCGTGGTCGTCGACGCGCTCGTGAAAAAGGAAGAGGCCCGGGCCGCGGGGGGCGCGGCTACCGCGGCCTAGCGGTCCATCCGCCGGGGTCGCACCGTGCGGCCGGGTTCAGCTCGACGGCGGAGCGGCCGTGCCCGCGTCGATGATCCGCGTGATCGGCGCGGCGCAGCGGGGGCAAGATCCCTCGAGAAAGAGTTTTTCCGCCGCCACGCGGCCGGACCAGCCGGGCGCCAGCGCCACGCGTTGGCGGCAGTCCCGGCACCACGCGTGGTTCACGGCGCGGTCGCGCACCTCGGCGGGGAGCGTGGCCCAGAGCAGCGCCGCTTCGAGGGAAAGTCGTTCAGTATTCGGCACAGGGTTGCGGAAGCGAACCACGTGCCAATTGGCATTAACCGCAAATTTTTACCACGCCTTCATGGGGCGTGGTGGTCAAACCGCAATTCCGTCAAGCTAAGCCGTGCCGCCGCGGGGGAAAAAAGGTGATGCCGGGATGTTGGCGCGCCTGGGTGAGAACATCCAGGCGGCGCGCAAAGCCCATGGATTCTCGCAGGAGCGCCTTGCGGAACTCATCGATCTCCACCCGCGGGCGGTGCAAAAGATCGAGGCCGGTGAGCTGAACCCCAAGTCGACGACGCTCTTCCGGATCCAGGCGGCGATCCGGTGCTCCTGGGACACGCTGCTGGCACGAGAACGTGGCGGCCGTGGGCGGCGGGTGGACGAGGATGGTGCCCCCGCCGAGAATCGAACTCGGATTAGTCGTTTAGGAAACGACGGTTCTATCCGTTGAACTACGGGGACCCGGGCGGGAGCTTGGGCTCCGCGCCGGTCCGGTCAACCCCCGGCCGCCCGCAGGGCGGTGTGCAGTTCGGGCAGCCCGCTGAAGATCCGCTCGGCGCCGGCCTCGCGCAGCGGGCCGGCCTCGTGGGTGCCGGTCGTCACCGCCCAGCAGGCGAAGCCGCCGTTGCGCGCGGCCGCCACGTCAAAGGGTGAATCGCCCACGAGCAGCGTCGACGCTGCGTCGGCCCCGAGGGCGGCGAGCGCGTGGGTGGCGAACTCAGGTTGCGGCTTGATCCACGGGGTGTCCTTCGCGCCGAAGATGCCGCGCAGGTGCGGCGTGAGGCCGAGGTGCGCGCAGATCCGGCGCGAGTGGTCGCCGCGCTTGTTGGTGAACGCCGCGAGTGTCACGCCCGCGGCCGCGCGCTCGCGCACCAGCTCGAGGGCGCCGGGGAGCAACACAACATCGTCGAGCAGGATTTTCTCGGTGTACGCGATGTGGTCGCGCACCGCCGCCGGGATCTGGTCCTCGCGTAGAAAGCGCCGCATGGCGTTCTCCAGGCCGCCGCCGACCGCGTTCCGTACTTCCGCGAGCGACGGCTCCGGCAGGCCGAAACGCGGCAGCACGTGGCAATAGGCCCGGTGGATCGTCGTGAAGGCGTCCACGAGGGTGCCGTCGAGATCAAGGAGCAGCGTGGCGAAACGGCGCATGAAGGCTTCGGTTACTGACGCCGCCCGGAACGGTAAACGAGGAAAACCTCGCGGATACGGGAAGACGCGGGAGACTTGGGAGACGCAGGAGACGAGTGCGACAAACGGGGGCGGGGAATAAACCCGAATGGGATGAATCCGAATTCGGGCCCGCGGAAAACCCGGAACGCGCGGAAAACCAAGGCACCCTGGGTTTGGTGTAGCCGAGGCTGCAGCCTCGGATAATATCGAGGGCCGACGGCCGAAGGCGTTTCCGAACCGCTTCGCGAGCTTTCAACCACGGATGAACACGGATGGACGCGGATAACGTGGGTTCGTTTGTAGCCGGGGTCCGGCGACCCCGGACTCTACGGTCAAACTTACGGCTGAAGGCCATTGTTCGATCGGGAACTTCGACCACGGATTCCGCTGATGTCGCGGACGACCGGAAACGTCCGTTCGGCTTCCGACATGGGTTGGAGGCTTCGGAGCGTTGGGGGACCTTGGGCTTCTTTGCCTCCGTTACCTCCTGTTTCAAACCATCCAACAGGAGCAAACGGAGGTAACGGAGGGTCCTGCTTCTCTAAATCCGTGGTTGCCCCGGCTCGGTGGTTTGAGACCGGTCCCGGCGACTCATGCGACTCTTCGCAGCAATCCCGTTTCCGGCCCTCACCGCGGATCAACAGGTGCCTTCGGCGGGTGAACCGCGGAGATGTGCGCATCCGGGGGAGAATTGGTTTGGCGCGCGTCGGCTGCGGCGGTGAAATCTCCGCATGCCCCAATCCGCCGAGCCAACCCGCGCCGTGGCGCGTGCCGCTTGGTCCGGGGAAGACCTCGCGGTGGTTGTCGAGGGCGTCTGGCGCGTGACCGCGCCGCGGCCCGCGTGGGAGACGGTGGTGGAGGGACGGACGCCGGCAATTGTGCGTTTGCACGCCGGGGAGCTCGGCCGCTGGGACAGTTCGCTGCCGCTGTTTGTGTTCGCCGCGCAGCAATGGGCGCGGGAGCGCGGGATCGCGTGCGACGCCGACGGTCTGCCGGCGAACCTGCGCGAGGTGCTGTCGCAGTTGGCACGCTCGCACGAGACCAGCGTGCCGGTCGACCGCGCGGAGAGTTTTCTCACGAACGTCGGCGTGGCGACCGCCGACACGCTGGCGAAGGCGCGCACGATCCTCGGCTTCGTGGGCGAATGCGTCCTCGGCGTGCAGCGGCTCGCGCGGCGCCCGGGGAAGTTCCGCTGGGGCGATTGCTTCGGCGAGATGCAGCAGTGCGGCGCGATGGCGCTGCCGATCGTGAGCCTCATCAGTTTCCTTGTCGGCGTGACACTCGCCTACACCGGCGCGCTGGTGCTGCGGCAATTTGGCGGCGACATCTGGATCGCCGACATGATCGGGCTGTCGATGGTGCGCGAGATGGGCGCGGTGATGACGGGCGTGGTGCTGGCCGGCCGCACGGGCGCGGCGTTCGCCGCCACGCTCGGCAACATGAAGGCGGGCGAGGAGATCGACGCGCTCGAGACGCTCGGTATCTCGCCGGTGGAGTTCCTCGTGCTCCCGCGGATCCTCGCCCTCGCGGTGATGATGCCGCTGCTCACCATGTACGCCAACGCCCTCGGCATCCTTGGAGGCATGGTGGTGGCCTACGGGCTCCTCTCCATCCCGCCCGCGGCCTACTGGGTCGAGATGCTCACCATCGTCGACCTTTCCGACATCGCGTCGGGCTTTCTCAAAGCCGTCGCTTTCGGCGTGATCATCGGCCTGGCCGGCTGCCTGCGAGGCCTGCAGGCGGAACGCAGCGCGGCGGGCGTGGGCCAGGCGGCGACCTCGGCGGTGGTGACCGCACTGCTGCTGCTGGTGGTCGCCGACGCCTTGTTCGCGGTGATCTTCAACGCGCTGGGGATCTGACGACGCGATGACCGATAGCGCGCAGCCGCCGGCGGGACCGGCAATTGAGGTGGAGGGGCTGGAGTGCGCCTACGGCGGCGACGCGGTGTTGCGCAACGTGAGCTTCCGTGTCGCCCGCGGGGAGATCTTCTTCGTCATCGGCGGTTCGGGTTGCGGCAAAAGCACGCTGCTCCGCCACTTGGTGGGGCTCCACGCGCCCGCGAGCGGCACCGTGCGCTTCCTCGGGCGTCCCTTCACCGACGCTGATCCCGCCGCGCGCCGCGAGCTGTTGCGGACGTTCGGCGTGCTTTATCAAGGCGGTGCGCTGTGGAGCTCGCTCACGCTCCGCCAGAACGTCGAGCTGCCGCTGGAGGAGTACACGGATCTGTGTCGTCGCGAGCTCGAGGAGCTCGCGACGCTGAAGCTCGCGCAGGTGGGGCTCCTGGGCTTCGAGGACTATTATCCCTCCGAGGTCAGCGGCGGTATGCGCAAGCGCGCCGGTCTCGCCCGCGCCCTCGCGCTGGACCCGGAGATCGTGTTCTTCGACGAACCTTCGGCCGGCCTCGACCCTGTGACGTCCCGGCGGCTCGACGACCTGATCCGCCAGGTGCGCGACACGTTCGGCACCACGATCGTGGTGGTGTCCCATGAGCTCGCGTCGATCTTCGATCTGGCTGATCGCGCGATCATGCTCGATCGCGCCGAGAAAGGCATCATTGCCGAGGGCGCGCCGCGGGTCCTGCTCGAGTCCAGTCGTGATCCGCGCGTCCGGGAGTTCCTGACCCGTGGGGGCAAATGAACGCGCTCGCCACCGTCCCTCCCGCCGCTGATCCTGCGAGCGACTTTCCCCGCGTGAACCCGTTCCGCCAGACCTCGCTTCCCGCGCCGCGCCCTCCGGGCGCCGTCCGCGCCGCATGAAGACCAAGATCAGTCCCGCGGTCATCGGCGCTTTCGTCATCGGCGGATTCGCGCTGCTGTTCCTCGCGCTGATCTCGTTCGGCGGCGTGAGCTTCTTTTCCAAGCCGCAGCGTTTCGTGGTGCTCTTCGACGAGTCCGTCCACGGGCTCGACCTGGGGTCCCCCGTGAAGCTCCGCGGCGTGCGCGTGGGCCGCGTGGTCGACCTCAATCTTCGCTACGAGGGTCGTTCGGGCCGCTCCGTCGTCGCGGTCGTGTGCGAGATCGGCAAGGACGTGATGACCGACGGACGCGGCGCCGGCATCGACGTCGCCAGCCGCGAGGAATTGCAGCGTCTCGTCGACCGCGGGCTACGTGCCCAGCTCGGCGTCCTCGGCCTCGCCACGGGCATGCTCTACGTCGAGCTCGACATCGTCGATCCGAAGGAATTTCCGGCCGACAAAGGCGCGACTGATGGTAGCTACGTGGTGGTACCCGCGCTGCCTTCGGCGATCTCCGCGTTCCAGGCCAGCGCCTCGGAGATCCTGTCGAAGATCAAGCGAGTCGATTTCAATGGACTGACGGAGGAGTTGAAGGCGCTTGCGTCGCAGACCCGGCGCCAGATGGCCGAGGTCGACGTGCGTGCGACCGTCGATCAATGGCGGAAGGCGGGCGCGGCGCTCGAGGCCCTCGCCGCCGACCCCGCCATCCGGCGTACGCTCGACGAGCTGAACGGTGCGGCCAAGGATGTCCGGGCGGCGGTGGCGCGGCTCGATGGGCAGATCGAGCCGGCGGGCCGCGAACTGGCGCAGACCATGGCGGAAGTGCGCCGATCGCTGCAGGCCTTCAACGCGGCGGCTGATTCGACCCGGGGCTTCATCGCGGCGCAGTCGGGCCTCGGAGCCGACGTGGGAGTCACGCTCGGGCGGCTCAACGAGGCGGCGGATGCCGTGGCGCGGCTCGCCGAGTTCATCGAACGCAATCCGAACGCGTTGTTGACCGGTCGTCGTCGCGCGCCCTGAAGCGAATCTCTCAGCCATGAAACCGTTCTGCCGTTACCCGCTGGCCCGCGCCGCGCTGACCGTCGCGATGCTTCCGTTCGCGGGTTGCACGCTCTTTCCGGAAGCCCGGCCGGATCCCACGCGGTTTTTCATTCTTCCGGCAGAGGTTGGCGCGACCACGCCCGTGGCGATGGCGCTGACGCTGCGGCCGGTCGAGGTCGCCGCGTATCTGCGCAACCGGCCCATGGTGGTGCGGCGGGGCGCGAGCGAGATCGAGTTCCGCGAACACGCGCGGTGGGGTGAACCGCTGGAGCACGGCTTGGCGCGGGTACTGTCCGCGGGACTGCGCGCCCGTGGGGTCAGCGCGGTCCCGGCGGGCGCGGCTGCGCCGGTGTTGGCGGTGCGGGTGCTGGCGTGCGAAGGCGCGGCTGATGGCTCGGTGATCTTTCGCGCCGCGTGGGAATTAACCGGCGGAGCTTCCCGGGTGACGGGAGACTTTTCGGCTTCGGGCCTGCGATGGGACGTGAAGTCGGAAGCCTCGCTGGCCATCCAGCTCGGCGCAGCCGCGCTGGCGCTGGCGGACGATATCGCCGCAACCGCCCCGCTCAAGGCGCCCCGCTAAAGGGGTCAGGGCGTTGAACGTTTGGATCGCCGAGGGATTAAACGTTCAACGCCCTGACCCCTTGAGGTGTCGCTGGAGGGCAACAATGCGTTTAACCGGCTGGTAGAGAGAATTTTAAGATTTCTGTCTCGGAAGGATCATCAGGCGGCCAGCTTTCCCCCTCTGAAAAGGGGTCAGGGCGTTTTTTGTTTTTTGGGAGTAAAAACCGCGAGGAATTAAACGTTCAACGCCCTGACCCCTTTGGGGTGAGGGGTGGTTTTTCCGTAGGTCTTCTTGCTATGGGCGAATGGGGTTTTATACCCACGGGTCGGGGGCCGGCCTTGCTGGGCAACCTGCCTCTTTTTCCAAACGCATGAACTCATTCTCCCGCCTCGTCGTCTTCCAAGTTGAGGACGGGCGTTACGGGGTGCGGTTTGAGGATGTCGAGCGGGTGGTGGCGGCGGTGGAGTTGGTGCCTTTGCCCGACGCCCCGGATTTGGTGCTCGGGGTGTTCAATCTTCAGGGCAACGTGGTGCCCGCGATCGACACGCGTCTCAGGCTCCGGCTTCCCTCCCGTGAGCTCCGGGTTTCCGACCAATTTCTGGTGGTGCGCGCGGCCGGCCGGGTGCTGGCGCTCGTCACCGACCGGGTACAGGGCATCGTTGAGGCGGCCGCGTTGGAGGTGACCGCAACCGATCACGTGGTGCCCGGGCTGCCGGGGGTGGAAGGCGTGCTGCGGTTACCAGATGGCGTCGTCGTCATCCACGACCTGGCGCGTTTCTTGTCGGCGGAGGACGGTCTGCGTTTGGACGCCGCGCGAAGGAGGCTGGCGTCGGTATGAGAAGCGCGGCTTCCCCGTCCCGGTTCGAGGAACTGAGTCTGCTGATCGCTGGCCGGCTGGGATTGCATTTTCCGGCGGCCCGGTTGCGCACCATGGAAAACGCGCTCGGCGAGGCCGCTCGCATCGCGGGTCATGGGACAACCACGGCCTTCCTCGACGCGCTGCTTCGTCCCACCCCACCCGACGAATTGTTCGACGCCCTCGTGCGCGAGCTGACCGTGGGAGAGACTTATTTCTTCCGCGAACCCGCGGTGTTCGCGGCGATCAGGGAGCAGTTCCTGCCGGAGTGGTCGCGCCGCTGGGCCCACCGGATGGCGCTGCCGCGTTTCTGGAGCGCCGGCTGCTGCAGCGGTGAGGAGGCTTTCACGCTGGCTATCGCGCTCGAGCGCGTCGGGTTTCCTGCGCCGGAACGAGCGGAGATCCTCGCGAGCGACCTCAATCCCCACTTCCTGCGCCTGGCGCGCGAGGGAATCTACCGGCCGTGGTCCTTCCGCGGGGCACCCGACTGGCTGCGCGCGGGTTACTTCCGCGCGGTGGACGGCGAACGCCTGGAGGTCCGCGGAGACATTCGGCGCGCCGTGCGTTTCCAACGCCTGAACCTGGCCGGTTCGGGTTTTCCCGCGACGGACAACGGCACCGCGCACGTCGACCTCATCCTTTGCCGCAACGTCCTGATGTATTTCACGCCGGAGCGGCTCGCGCGGACCGCGGCGCGGCTCGCGGATTGCCTCAACGAAGGCGGTTGGCTGGTCGTTGGCGCCGCGGAGACGGGCCACATCGAAGTCCCGGGTCTCGCGCCGGCGCGATTCGGTGACCTGACGGTTTTCGTCAAGGGCGGAGCGCGGACCCGGTCGAAGCCGCCGGTCGCCCCTTCCGCGCGCGTCGTCGATCCCGCCGCGATCGTGGCGCCCGCCCCGATGACGCTCCCGTCGCGGACTTTGCCGGTTCCGCCGCTCCCGGAAAACCCGCCTCCTTCAATCGACGAGGTGAGGCGGCTCGCCAGCGCCGGTGAACGCGTGGCGGCCCTCGCCCTGTGCGATCGCCTGTTGCGCGGTGATCGGATAAACACCATCGCGCACTTCCTTCGGGCCACGATCCTGCTGGAGCAGGGTAATTCCGCCGAGGCTGAGGCGGCTTTGCGCCGCGCTCTTTACCTTGAGCCGGATTTTGTGGCCGCCCACCTGATCCTCGGGCAGACGGCGCGGGCCGCGGGTCGCGCCGCCGTGGCGGACCGTCACCTGCGGACGACCCTCCGGCTGGTGTCCGCCCTCGATCCGCAGGCCGTCCTGCCCGAGACCGACGGGATGACGGCCGGCCGGATGGCCGAAACCCTCGCCCTGCTCGTCGCGGACCGGCCCGTTCATTCCCGCCGGTCCGCTCCGGTAGCCACCGCCGCATGAGCAACGCCGCCTCACCCGATTCCGCCCGGCGGGCGATCCTGCGCCGCCGGGCCGCCGAGTTGGCCCGTGTGCCCGCGGCCGCCGACCGTGCCGAAGAAGCGCTGGAGGTCGTGGAGTTCTCCCTCGCGGGGGAGAGCTATGGCGCGGAATCGGCGCTGGTGACCGAAGTCCTGCCTTTCTCGAACTGCACGCCGCTGCCTTGCACGCCGGACTTCGTGCTGGGTCTCATCAACGTGCGCGGCCGTTTCGTGCACGCGATCGAACTGGGGCGTTTCCTTGGCCTGCCCGCCCGCGGGATCGTCGACCTGCACCACCTGCTGCTTGTCCGGCACGGCGGAATCGAGCTCGGCCTCGTCGCCGATCTTGTGGCCGGCCTGCGCCGCGTACCATTGGCCGCGCTGCAGCCGCCGCCCGCCGCACTTGCCGGCCATCTCCGCGGTCTCACGGCGGAGCGGCTCGCCGTGCTCGACCTCGCGGCGATCCTGTCCGACCCCCGGCAGATCGTCGACGAGGAGGTCGACGCCTGAGCATCTGTCACCCCTTCAAACCAACCGTCATCAACCCCGTCCCATGAACTGGATCCACCACCTCACCACACGCGCCAAGCTGCTGTTCGGCTTCGGCGTGATACTGTTCCTGCTTGCGGCCGCCGTCGCCACCGCGGTCTGGTCCCTGCGCGAGATCGAGGAGGCGCAGCGCTTGCTGATGGACCGCGAGCTCGCGGTCCTCGATACGATCTCGGAGATGCGCGACGGCCAGGACTGGCAGCGTATCCGGATGCTCGACGCGATGATCGCCGAGGACGCGCGCGACCGGGAGCGCAACCTGCGGCTGGTCCAGGATGGCGCCACGGCCGTGAACCGCGCCCTGGAGAAACTCGCCACCCTCCTCGCCGGTGACACCTCTTCCCTGCAACGCATCTCCGAACTGCGGTCCGCCGTCGACGATTACCGCCGCGGCCGCGCGGACCAGCTCATACAGATCAACGCCGGGCGTCTCGCGGAAGCACGGCAGCTGGGCGGAAGCCAGCAGGAGCAGCGATTCGAGAAACTCGGCTCCATCCAGGACACCCTCTACGTTGCGGCGCAGGAACGGGCGCGGAGCTCCGCCGCGCGGATGCAAGCCATCGCCGGCCAGGCGAGCACAACCATGCTGGTCAACGGTGCGTTTGCCTTGGTCATCGGCCTCGTGCTCGCCGCCATCCTCAGCCGCTCGATCGCCGATCCCCTACGGCTCATCGCCAGCGCCGCGGAGCGGCTGGCGACGGGCGACCTTTCGGGGGAAAAGATCGAGCTCGACCGCCGCGACGAGGTGGGGGCGCTCGCGCGGTCGTTCAGCCGTCTGGCCGAGGGCATGCGGACGCAGATCCGCAGCATCACTGAGGGCGTGAACGTGCTGAGCACGGCCGCGAGCCAGATCTCGACCTCCACGACCCAGCTGGCCGCGACCTCCGCGGAGACCGCCGCGGCGGTGAGCGAGACGACCACGACGGTGGAGGAACTCCGCCAGACCGCGATCGTCGCCAGCCAGAAGGCCAAGTCCGTTTCCGATACCTCGCAGCGCGCCGCGCAGGTCGCGCAGTCGGGCCGGCAGTCGGTGGAGGACACGGTGGCGGGGATGCGGCGCATCCGCGAGCAGATGGACTCGATCGCCGAGCGGATGGTGCGCCTCAACGAACAGTCGCAGTCGATCGGCCAGATCGTGACGACGGTGGAGGACCTCGCGGCGCAGTCCAACATGCTGGCGGTGAACGCCGGCATCGAGGCGGCGAAGGCCGGCGAGCATGGCCGCGGCTTCGCGGTCGTCGCGCAGGAGGTGCGCAATCTCGCCGAACAGTCGCGGCAGGCCACGGCGCAGGTCATGGCCATCCTCGCCGACATCCAGAAGGCGACCAGCGCCGCGATGATGGCGACGGAGCAGGGTGGCAAATCCGTGGACGCCGGGGTTTCGCAAGCGTCGCAGGCCGGGCAGTCGATCACGCAGATCAACGCGAACATATCCGACTCGGCGGCGGCGGCCGCGCAGATCGCCGCGTCAAGCCAGCAGCAGCTCGTGGGTGTCGACCAGGTGGCCGCCTCGATGGAGGGCGTGAAGCAAGCCAGCCTGCAGAACGCCGACGGCGCGCAGCAGCTGGAAGCGGCGGCGCGCAACCTCAAGGAATTGGGCGACCGCCTGCAGCGGCTGATCCAGCAGTATCGCCTCTGATTTTCAGCCGCGCGCCGCGATGACACCCCGGGAACAGGAGTTTCTGCGCCGCCTCCGCGCCACCTTCGAGGTGGAGGCGGCGGAGCATCTGGGGGTGATGGGGGAGGAACTGCTGGCGCTCGAGAAGCTGCCCCCCGGCCAGGATCCCGCGCGGTACGAGACGATCTTCCGCACCGCGCACAGCCTCAAGGGCGCGGCCCGCGCGGTGAGCGCGCGTGATGTCGAGACGCTGTGCCAGGCGATGGAAGGCGTTTTCGCCCGCTGGAAGCGCGGCGAGGCGCGACCTGACCCCGCCGCGTTCGACGGCTTTCACCGCGCGCTCGAACTTTTGCGGGCACTGATCGCCGCGCTTCAATCCCAGCCGGCGGGCGCGCCGCCCCATCCCGGCGTGGCGGAAGCGGTGGCTGGCCTGCAGGTGATGGCGGCTGGGGTGTCGCCGCCCGCCGTTCCGGTGGCGCAGGCCCCGGTGACGGTGACGACGCCGACGGTCGCTGCGCCGTCTCCCGCGCCGGTTCCCGCCTTGGTGGCGTCTCCCTCCCCGCCGCCGCTCGCGGCTCCGGTTTCCGCGGCGGCGGCCCACGAGTCGCGCCCGGCCGCGACCGTGCGCATTTCCGTGCAGAAACTGGACCGCCTGCTGCGCAGCGCGGAGGAACTCATCGGGCTCAAGCAGTCGGCGCGCAAACGCTCCGCGGAATTGCGCGAGATCGCCGAGTCGCTCGCGGAGTGGGATCGCCGTTGGGCGGCCTGGCACCGGGGACGGCAGAACGGCGCGGCCGAAAGCGACCCTGATGGCGCCACGCACGGGACGGCGGATTTCCTTGATTGGACTTCGGCGCGGATGCGCGCCACCACCTCGCGGCTCGCGGCCGCCCAGCTCGCCGCCCGGCGCGACGGGCGTGCGGCCGACAAGCTGGTCGATGAGGTGTTGGAAGGGGCGAAGGAGCTGCTGATGCTGCCGGTTTCCACCATCACCGACGCCCTGCCGTTGCTGGCGCGGCAGGTGGGTCGTGAGCGGGGCAAGGACATCGAGCTGGTCGTGGAGGGAGGTGGGGTGGAGATGGACAAACGCGTGCTCGACGAGTTGCGCGACCCCCTTATCCACCTCGTGCGCAACGCCGCCGACCACGGGGTGGAGCCCGCCGCCGAGCGCGTGCGCGCCGGCAAGCCGGCCGCGGCCCGCATCACCATCACGGTCGGCGCCGTCGACGGCGCCAAGGTGGAGATCGCCCTGGCGGATGATGGCGCGGGGATCGACGTCGCGCGGGTGCGCGCGGCGGCGGAGCGCCGCGGCGTGATCACGGCCGAGGCCGCGGCGGCGTTGGACGAGGGGAGGGCGATCGCGCTGATCTTCGAGTCCGATGTGACCACGAGTCCGATCGTCACGGACATTTCCGGCCGCGGGCTGGGCCTCGCGATCGTGCGGGAGAAGGTCGAGAAGCTGGGCGGGCGCGTGCAGGTGGAAACGCGGCCCGCCCGCGGCACCGTGTTCCGTCTGGTGGTGCCGGTGGCGCTGGCCTCCTTCCGCGGGCTGATCGTGAGGGCCAACCGGCGCGCGCTGGTGTTGCCGGTTTCGGCGGTCGAGCGCGTCGCGCGGGTGCCCGCCGGCGAAGTGCGGACGGTCGGCGGCCGGGAGACCATCACAATCCAAGGCCGGGCCATTCCCCTGGCGCGGCTCGCCGATGCGCTTGACCTGCCGGCCGAGGAGGCACCGCCCCCGCCGGTGCAGCTCGCCGTGGTGGTGGTCGCGCAGCGGGATGAGCGGGTGGCGTTCGCCGTCGACGAGGTCTCCCACGACGAGGAGGTGCTGGTGAAACATCTCGCGCCGCCGCTCAGGCGCGTGCGCAACGTGGCGGGCGCCACGCTGCTCGCCTCGGGTGCCCTCGTGCCGGTGCTCAATCCCGGCGACCTGGTGCGCACCGCGCGCCGCACGCGCTCGACGGCGGGCGCGAACGGCCGCGCCGCTCCCGCGCGCGGTCCGCTCTCCGTGCTGGTCACCGACGACTCCGTGACCTCGCGCATGCTGATCAAGGGCATCCTCGAGGCCGCCGGGCATCGCGTGACCACGACGGTCGACGGCATGGAGGCCCTCGAGGCGTTGCGCGCCGGATCTTTCGACATCGTGGTGTCCGACGTCGAGATGCCGCGCCTCAACGGCTTTGATCTCACGGCGAGGATCCGCGCCGAGCGCCGGCTGGCGGAGTTGCCGGTGATCCTGGTGACGGCCCTTGCCTCACCGCGTGACCGCGAGCGCGGGATCGAGGTCGGCGCGAACGCTTACATCGTGAAGAGCGAATTCGACCAGGGCAACCTGCTGGAGATCATCCGGAGGCTCGCGGGATGAACGTGCCGGCCAAAAAGCGCGTGCTGGTGGTGGACGATTCGGGCGTCGACCGGATGCTGATCTCGCACATCCTTTCCTCCGATCCGCGGCTCGACGTGGTGGGGAGCGCGGCCAGCGGGGAGGAGTGCCTCGCGCTGCACGAACGCCTGCGGCCCGATGTCATCGTGATGGACGTCACCATGCCCGGCATGAACGGCCTCGAGGCGACGTCCCGCATCATGGGGACGCAGCCGGTGCCGATCGTGATCTGCTCCGGGTTGCACGGCACCGACCCGCTCATCTCCTTCCGCGCGATCGAGGCCGGCGCCCTCGCGGTGCTGGAGAAACCGGCCGGTCCGGCCGATCCCGGCTTCGCGACATCGTCCCGCAACCTCGCGGATACCCTGGTTCTGATGTCCGAGGTCCGGGTGATTCGCCGCTGGCAGCGCGCGCGTCCCCCGGCCGCCGCGCCGCCGCGGCCGGGGTCGGCTTCGCCGGCGGCAGTACGCGACGCCACCCTTCTGGTCATCGGGGCCTCGACCGGCGGCCCCGTGGCCCTGCACGCGTTGCTGAACAAGCTGCCGAGGGATCTACCCGTGCCCTTGCTGATCGTGCAGCACATCTCGCCTGGCTTCCTGCCCGGGATGACCGCGTGGCTGCAGCAAGTCACCGGTTGGCCGGTGCGCATCGCGCGCCAGGGCGAGAGGCCCCTGCCCGGGCAGGTGTATTTCGGGCCCGACCACCTGCACCTCGGGGTGAACGGAGCTGGTTTAATGACCCTCACGGCCGCGCCGCCGCTGGGCGGACACCGTCCCGCGGTTAGCCATCTTTTTCGGACGGTTGCCGAGGGGCCGCTCGCCGCCCGGTGCGTCGCCGTGCTGCTCACCGGGATGGGGGTGGACGGCGCGGCGGAGTTGAAGCTCCTGCGCGACCGGGGCGCGCTCACGATCGCGCAAGATGCGGAGAGTTCGGTTGTCCACGGGATGCCGGGCGAGGCGATCCGCCTCGGGGCGGCCGTGCACGTCCTTGCGCCCGAATCCATCGCGTTCCTGCTGCGCGACTGCGGTCGACGGCCGGTGGCCGCCGCGACCGGACCCGCCTGAAACGATTTCCGCCATGACCATGCCCTCCGATCCAGCGGCCGCCGACCGTGACCACGTCCTGATCGTCGAGGACAGCCTGACGCAGGCCGTGCAGCTGCGCTTCGTCCTCGAGGAGCACGGCTTCGCCGTGCGCCACGCTCGCCACGGGGCCGAGGCGCTGGCCTTCCTTGCCACCGACCCGTTGCCCTTCGCCGTTGTGAGCGACGTCAACATGCCCGGCATGGACGGCTACGAGCTTTGCCGCCGGCTTCGCGGCGAGCCGCGGCTGGCGAGTCTCGCCGTCATCCTGCTGACGTCCCTCTCGGACACCTCGGACGTGTTGCGCGCGCTGGAGTGCGGGGCGGATTATTTCTTCACCAAGCCCCTCGACGAGAACCTGCTCGTGCCGCGCCTGCGACGGATCCGCGATAATCCGCGCGCGTTGGCGCCGGAAGCCTCCCCCGCCGGCCTGGTGTTGCCCGGCTCCGAGGGCTCGGTACGCATCGCGGCCGACCCCCGCCAGACGCTCGGCCTGTTACTCTCGACCTACGAGGCCGCGGTGGCGCAGAACCACCGGCTGGAACGGGCCGAGGCCGAGCTGCGCCAGCTGAACGAGAACCTGGAGAACCGCGTGCGGGAGCGCACCGCGGAGCTGGTCACCGCCAACGAATCCCTCCGCGCCGAGTACGCCGCGCGGCTCCGCGGCGAGGAACGTCTGCGCGAGCAAGCCGAGCTGCTCGACAAGGCGAGCGAAGTGATCGCGACAACCGACCTCGATGGGCGCGTGCGTTTCTGGAACAACGGTGCCGCGAGGATCCTGCTCTGGGAGGCGGTCGGCATGCACGGCCGGCGTCTGCAGGAGATCTTTTTGGTCGGTGATCCGGCCGACTCCGCCTCGCTGGCGGCCGCGCTGGCCGCGGGGCGCGACTGGCGCGGGGAGATCCGTGCCAACCCCCGCGAGGGCGCGGCACGGGTGCTCGACACCAGCGTGACGATCCTCCGGGACACGGCGGGCCGGGCGGACGGCTGGCTGATCATCGGCGCCGACGTCACCGAAAGGAAATCGCTCGAGGAGAAATTCCTGCGGGCGCAGCGCCTCGAGAGCATCGGTATGCTGGCGGCGGGGATCGCGCATGACCTCAACAACGTGCTGGCCCCGATCGGCATGGCGGCGTCGCTCCTGCGGATGCGGCTTACGACCGCCCCGGACCTCAAGCTGATCGACACGCTGGAGAAGTCCGTGACGCGCGGTTCGGGGTTGGTGAAACAGATCCTCGGTTTCGCGCACGGCGTCAGCGGCGACCGGCGGACACTGCAGGTTAAGCACCTGATGCGCGACATCACGACGATGATCGCGCAGACGTTTCCGAAATCCATCGAGCTCGCGGAGCACATCCCGACGGATCTTTGGCCGGTGCGGGGCAACGCCACCCAGATTCACCAGGTGCTGCTCAACCTCTGCGTGAACGCGCGCGACGCGATGCCCGGCGGCGGTCGGCTGCACGTGCACGGCGAGAATCGCCGGCTCGACGCCGCCGAGGCCCGCGCCCTGCCGGGAGCGAGGCCCGGCCCGTGGACGGTCATCGAGGTCGGCGACAGTGGCACGGGCATTCCGCCCGATGTGTTGGCGCGGATCTGGGATCCGTTCTTCACGACCAAAGGAGAGGGCAAAGGCACCGGCCTGGGGCTGTCGACGGTGCGCGGCATCGTGCAGACCCACGAGGGCTTCGTCTCCCTCGAGACCGAGCTGGGCAAGGGGACGACCTTCCGGGTTTACCTGCCCGCCGCCGACGTGCCCGAGGCCGCTGCGAGCGAAGCCGCCGCGAAGCCGGCCGCGGCCGGCCGCGGCCAGCTCATCCTCGTGGTCGACGACGAGGACTCGATCCGCGAGATCGCGCGGGCGGTTCTCACCTCCGCCGGCTATGTCGTGGAAACGGCCGAGGACGGCCTGGTGGCCGCCGCGCTTTACGCCGAGCGTCCCGCCGCGTTCTCCCTGGTGGTCACCGACTACGACATGCCGGGGCTCGACGGAGCGAAGCTCGCCGAGTTCGTGCGATCGCGCGACTCGGGCACGCGCGTGCTCGCGGTCAGCGGCCTCGCCGACGAGGATGCCGGCGGCAAGCACCCCTCTCTGACCTTCGGTGACGCGCAGCTCGGCAAACCTTTCACCGCGGCCTCGCTGCTGCGGAAAGTAGGTGAACTGCTTGAGGTTCCCCGGGCCTGATGCCGGAGCGGATCGCCGCGAGGGGTTCGCGACGGATCAACCCGGGGACCCGAATCGACGCGGATCAATACACATGTTGGTAGTCGGGGTCGCCGGCTCAGGATCGTCCCGCGGGCGAGACGACCGAAGGCAGTTCCGAATCGTTCGGGTTTTTAACCGCTGATTTTCCAGCGCGGCTCCGCCACACCCGAAGCGTCGTTCAGGATGGCTCCCGAATAGCTACGCGAAGTGGGCAACCACGGATAGACACGAATCGACACGGATAACAGGGGTTCGTTTGTAGCCGGGGTCCGGCGACCCCGGACTATGCCGTCAAACGTGTGGCCGAAGGCTATTCCGACGATGGTGAACTTCGACCGCGGATTTCGCTGATGACGCGGGTAACGAGGAAAGGTCCTCTGGCCGACTGACCTTCTCGGAAGAAATCATGGCGGAGGCATGCGCCTACTCCGTTGCCTTCGTTCCCTCCTGTCCCAAACGATCCGACCGGAGCAAACCGAGGTCGCCGAGAAAAGGCGGTCGCACCTTGGCCTCCGCTCGGAATCATCCGCGTTAATCCGTCCATCCGTTGATGCCCGACCTCGTTGGTTCGAATCCGACCTAGGCGGCAGCCTTTCCGAAAATCCCGGACTAGCCTAACTGCCCCTGACTAAAAACCTATGAGTAGGAGCGCGGGAGGCGGCTGGCGAAAACGAGCCCGTCAGCTTACCGGGAACTTCGGTTTATCCGCCGGCCGGTTTGTCGCCGAGAGTTTGGACGTAGGCCGAAACGGCGTTGATCGCCGGCTCCAGCCGGCCGACCAGATCGAGGGCGGTCGGCAGGTCGGGGGCCTTTTCCAAGTGCAGGCAAAGATTGGCGCACTCGCGGGCGCCGGCCATGGCCGAGGAGGACTTCTGCTTGTGGCCGAGACGGTTCAGGGCGCCGAGATCACCACTGTCGCGCGCGGCGAGGATCTCCACGAGGGTTTTGCGGGTGGTCTCGGCGAAATGGCGGGCAAGACGTAGCGTCTGCACCGGGTCATGGCCGGTGAAGTCGCCGAGGGCGTTGAGATCAATCGGAGTGTCGGGCACGGGATGGATATGGCGGTGGGCGGAGATCGGATGGGATAAAAATTTCCTATAGTCGGGTGTTTTCAATTACCTTGATAGGGGTGTTTACCCCAAGCAACCTCCGTTCCCAACCCTTAGAACTCATGAACGCCAAAAACACCGCCGCCATTCTCGTGGGATACCAGAACGATTACTTCGCCAAGAATGGCATCCTGCGCGGGGTGGTGGAGGAGTCCAACCGGGTCGACGAGGTGCTCCACAACTCCCTCGATTTCATTCGCGAGGCCGCCAAGACCGAGATGTCGATCATCTCCACCCCGATCGTGCTGGAACCGAACTACCGCGCCATGGCGAATGCCGTCGGGATCCTCGACAAGATCAAGCAGTCGGGCGCGTTCAAGCACGGCACCGCGGGCGCCGACACCATTCCCGAGCTCCTGGCCTTTGGCTCACGCATCGACTACGTGACAGGCAAGGTCGGATTCAATGCCTTCTCCGACACCACCCTGGAGCAGGTCCTCAAGCAGCGTGGCATCCGCAACGTGCTCGTTGCGGGCATGGTCACCTCGCTCTGCATCGACTCCACCGGGCGCGCCGCCTACGAGCGGGGGTTCGCGGTGACGATCCTCTCCGACTGCTCCTCCGCGCGCACGATGAGCGAGCACGACTTCTATTGTAAGAACATCTTCCCGCTCTACGGCCGCGCGGCTTCGAGCAAGGAAGTGCTCCAGGAGCTCGTCCGCACCGCGGCCTGAGCGCCCCGGCTCAGCTCATGTCGGAGGGTCCGGCCGGAAGCTTTTCCACGTCGCTTGCGACGGACATCCACGTCGAGGCCACGAGCCGCCTCACCGAGGCCCTGATCGAGGCGGAGAACCGGATGCGGCGACGCATCCAGATTCTCTCCGAGATCGTCTTCGAGACCGACGCCTCGGGAAACCTGGTTTTCCTGAACGACGCGTGGCAGCGGATGTCGGGCGTCGCGCCGTCCGCGGCCGTCGGCCGCCCGCTGCTCGAGTTCATCCACGGGCCGGACCGCCCCGTCATGGAGCGTCTGCTCTCCGGTCCGGCGGCCGCGGGCGAGTCAGTTTACCCGCAGCTGCGGGTGCGCCGCGGCGACGGAACCCTGGTCTGGGCGGAGGTTTCGATCGGGCGCAATCCGGCCGGTGGAATGGTGGGCGTCATGCGCGACGTCACCCGCCAGAAGGAAGTGCGGGACGAGGTGGCGAAGCTCTCGCTCGTGGCGAGTGCGACCGACGATCTGGTGATCATCACGGACCCCGAGCAGCGGATCGAGTGGGTCAATGAATCCTTCACGCGCCGGACGGGTTACACGCTGGACGACGTGCGGGGCCGGAACCCCGGCCGGGTGCTGCAGGGGGCGGGGTCCGACGCCTTGGCGATCGGCCGCATCCGCGAGGCGTTGCGTCGCGACGAGTCGGTGCGCGAGGAGCTCCTCAACTACGCGAAGAACGGCGATCCGTACTGGGTTTCCGTGCACATCAGTCCGGTTTTCTCGGAGGAGGGCGCGGTGCAGCGCTACGTCTCGGTGCAGGTCGACGTCACGGGCCGCAGGCGCTACGAGGAGGAGATCCTGCGGCAGAAGGCGCTGCTCGAGGAGCGGGTTCGGGAACGCACGGCCGAGCTCGCGCGCGCGAAGGAGCAGGCGGAGGCGGCAACCGCCGCCAAGAGCCAGTTCCTCGCCAACATGAGCCACGAGATCCGCACCCCGCTCAACGCGATCATCGGGCTTTCCCATCTCTGCCTCCAGACCGGGCTTGAGCCGCGCCAGCGCGACTACCTGGTGAAGACCCAGCGCGCGGCGCAGAGCCTGATGCAGACGGTGAACGACGTGCTCGATTTCTCCAAGATCGAGGCCGGCGGACTCGCGCTGGAGGCGCGGCCCTTCGATCTGGAGTCCACGTTGGTCTCGATCGATTCGATCGTGGGTTACCTCGCGCGGGCGAAGGGCATCTCGCTCGTGGTGCGCATGGACGAAGGTGTGCCGCGCGCGCTGGTGGGCGACCCGTTCCGCCTCGAGCAGGTGCTGCTGAACCTCGCCGGCAACGCCGTGAAATTCACGGCCGCGGGCGGCGTGGTGATCGAAGTGCGCCCGGCGGGCGGGGACGCGGCTTCCGCCGAGTTGGAGTTTCTCGTACGGGACACCGGCATCGGCCTTTCCCCGGAGGAGCGCGACCGCCTGTTCCGTCCGTTCAGCCAAGCCGACGCCTCGACCACGCGCCGGTTCGGCGGCACGGGTCTCGGGCTCACGATCTGCAAGCGTATCGTCGAGCACATGGGCGGGAGCATCTGGGTGGAAAGCGAGCCCGGCCGCGGCAGCACCTTCGCCTTCCGCGTCCGTTTCCCGCTCGCCGCCGAGGGGGCGGCGCGAACGGCGCGCGAACGTGACGCCTCGATGCCGGCGCCGCGTCTCGTGGGTCGGATCCTCGTCGTCGAGGACAACGAGTTCAACCAGCAGATCCTCGTCGAGCTACTGCAGGGGGCCGGGGCCACGGTGGAGAAGGCGGATAACGGCCGTGAGGCGCTCGAGGTGCTGCGCGGTTCGCCGGTGCCCTTTGATCTCGTGCTGATGGACGTGCAGATGCCGGAGATGGACGGCTTTGAGACGACGCGCCGGATCCGCGCCGACCCGGCGCTGGCCAGAGTGCCGGTCGTGGCGATGACCGCCAACGCCGGCGAGGACGATCGGCAGCGCTGCCTCGAGGCCGGCATGGACGGGTTCGAGAGCAAACCCATCAACCCGGCCCGCATCTGCACTAACCTCGCGCGCTGGCTCGCGACGGTGCGCGCGCGGGCGGGGGCCTGACGGCGTTCAGCCACCGGGCCCCGTTTCCCGGCTCAGCGCAGGGCGGCGGCGATGCGGGTGAGGGCGGTCTCGACGTTCTCGCGGGAGTTGAACGCGCTGATGCGCACGTGGCCCTCGCCGCATTTGCCGAACCCGGCGCCGGGGGTGCAGACCACCTGGGCGCGGTTGAGCAGCAGGTCGAAGAATTCCCAGGAGTCGCGGCCGGTGTTGATCCAGAGGTAGGGCGCGTTGTCTCCGCCGGTGCACTTGAAGCCGAGGCGGTTCATCGCCTCGCGGATGAGGCGCGCGTTCGCGAGGTAGAAGTCGATCAGGTCGCTGGTCTGCTTCCGGCCGGCCTCGGTGTACACGGCGGCGGCGGCCTTCTGGATCGGGTAGGCGACGCCGTTGAACTTCGTCGTGTGGCGCCGGTTCCACAGCGCGTGGAGGGCGTGCGCGTTGCCCGCGGCGTCGTAGGCCATGAGCGTCTTCGGCACGACGGTGTAGGCGCAGCGGGTGCCGGTGAACCCGGCGGTCTTGGAGAAACTGCGGAACTCGATCGCCACCTCGCGCGCGCCCTCGATCTCGTAGATGGAGTGCGGGATGGCGGGGTCGCGGATGTAGGCCTCGTAGGCGCTGTCGAAGAGAATCACCGCGCGGTTGCGCCGGGCGTACTCGACCCAAGCGGTGAGCTGGGCCTTGGTCGCCACGGCACCGGTCGGATTGTTCGGGAAACAGAGGTAGATGAGATCGGTGGCCACCGCGGGGACCGCCGGCACGTAGCCGTTGGCCGGCGTGCTCTCCAGATAGGTGACGCCCTGGTAACGGCCGTCGACGTTGGCCCCGGTGCGGCCCGCCATCACGTTGGTGTCGACGTACACCGGATAGACCGGGTCGGGAATCGCGAGGCGCACGTCCTGCGCGAAGATCTCCTGGATGTTGCCGCAGTCGCACTTCGAGCCGTCGGAAACGAAGATTTCGTCGGCGTCGATCTGGCAGCCGCGGGCCGCATAGTCGTGCTGCGCGACGGCCTCCCGGAGGAAGGCGTAGCCCTGCTCGGGGCCGTAGCCCTTGAAGGTGGCGCGCGCCGCCATCTCTTCGGTCGCGGCGTGCAGCGCGTCGACGCATACGCGGGGCAGCGGCTCGGTGACGTCGCCGATGCCTAGCCGGATGACGGACTGGCCGGGGTTGGCCGCGGTGTAGGCCGAGACCCGCTTGGCGATGTCGCTGAACAGGTAGGAGGCCTTGAGCTTGGTGTAGTTCTCGTTGATGCGGATCATGGCGTTGGGCGCGGGTGAAACGCCGAGCAAACGTCCCGCGGGAGCGTTGATCAAGTCCGCTGTCGCGGCCGGCCGCTGCCGGCGGCCCTCAGAAGATCGAGAGGGCGCGGGCGCTCTCCACCACCACCCACGCGCCGCCGCCGGCGAGCGTGAGCTTGAGCAGGTGGCGAAGCATCCGGCGCGAGCGAAGCACGGCGTCGAGCAGGTCGGTGTCGACGCGCCGCCGGTTGTTCTGCGCCATGAAGCTCGTGAATTGCGCGCTGCGGAAACGGCCCTGCGGGCCCGAACCCCCGCGCCGGCGGGACGAACCGCCGGAGAGCAGGTGGAGCAGCGCGCGAAGCATGGGCGAACAGACGAAGTTTGAAGTGGTTTTTTCAAGCGGAAAGCGGCTACGTTCGCCGTTCTCTCACTTCGCCCAGCCTCCCTCGACGTCATGCACCACTTCCACTACTCGGGCTCCGCTCTTCACTGCGAGTCGGTCGACCTCGCGGCCGTCGCCGGCCTCTACGGCTCGCCGACCTACGTCTACAGCGCCGCGACGATGGAGGACAATTTCCGTCGCCTGCAACGCGGGCTCACGGGACTCGACGCCCGCCTGTGCTACGCGATGAAGGCCAACTCGAGCCTCGCGGTGCTGCGCCACTTCTCGAACCTCGGCGCCGGCTTCGACCTGGTGAGCGGTGGCGAGATCCGCCGCGTGCTCGCCGCGGGCGGCAACGTCCGCGCCAGCGTTTTCGCCGGCGTGGGCAAGACCGAGGCCGAGATCGAGCTGGCGCTGCGCAACGGGATTTTCTCGTTCCACGTCGAGAGCGAGCCGGAGCTGGCCCGTATCAACCATGTCGCGGGCAAGCTCGGCGTGAAGGCCCCCGTGGCGATCCGGGTGAACCCCGACGTCGACGCCCACACGCACGCGAAGATCACGACCGGGAAGAGCGACAACAAGTTCGGCATTCCGCTGCGCCACGCCGCCGCCGCCTACGAGGCCGCCGCCCGCCTGCCGCACCTGGAGATCAAGGGCGTGCAGATGCACATCGGCTCACAGCTCACCTCCGTGGCGCCGTTCGTCGAGGCCGTCACCAAGGTGGGACCGTTCGCGGCGGAACTGAAAACCCGCTACGGCATCACGTATTTCTCGATCGGCGGCGGCATGGGCATCATCTACCGCGACGCGCTCGCCAGCGGAGCCTCGTCCTGGTGGGAGTCGCAGCCGGCCGACCAGCGGCCGCTCACGCCCGAGAGCTACGGCGCCGCCCTCGTTCCGCTCCTGCAGACGCTCGGCCTCACCATCCTCCTCGAGCACGGACGCTTCATGGTCGGCAACGCCGGCGTGCTTCTGTCGCGCGTCGAGCACCTCAAGCGCGGCGCCGGGAAGAACTTCCTCATCGTCGATGCCGCCATGAACGACCTCGTGCGGCCTGCGATGTACGACAGCTTCCACGAGATCGTGCCCATCCACCGCGATTCTACCCGGCCAGCCCTTGTCGCCGATGTTGTCGGCCCGGTCTGTGAGAGCGGTGACTGCTTCGCCAAGGACCGCTCGATGCAGGAGGTGCGCGAGGGCGAGCTGATCGGCTTCCTCAGCGCCGGCGCCTACGGCTACACCATGGCGAGCCGTTACAACACCCGCGGGATGGCCGCCGAGGTGCTCGTGAAGGGCAGCGCGTTTGAGCTCATCCATGCCCGTGAGACCTTCGAGCAGATGATCGCCGGCGAAAAGATCCCGGCGTTCCTAGGGTAACAGGCGGGCCGCGCAGGGTCTGGAAACCAGCAACGCGGCAACCCTGAAGCCGCGCCTTTTTGGCGACTCTTGCGCCTTCTTGCGGCCAAGCGATGTGATGGCCGCGAGGAGGCGCGTAAGCCGCAGAAGGTATGCGGCTGAAGGTGTCCGCCATCCTCTGCTTTTTCGTGTATTTCGCGGCATTCGCGGTTAAGCCGACGGTATGATTTTTGTCGTCGCGGGCGCCGGCGCCTGGGGAACCGCTTTCTCGGTCCACCTCGCCCGTCTCGGGCACGCGGTCACGCTCGTGCCGCGTCGCGCCGAGCATGCCGCCCAAATGGCGGCCGCGCGCGTCAACGCCGACTATCTGCCGGGCATCCCGCTTCCGGCGGAAGTCAACGTCTCGGCCACACCGGGATCCCTCGCCACCGCCGACGCCGTCCTGCTCGCGTGTCCGGCCCAGGTTTTGCGCGAAACCTGCGGCCGCTTCGCCGCCGCGCCGGTGATTGTGAGCCTGGTGAAGGGCCTCGAGGCCGGCTCCCACCGGAGGCCGTCTGAGGTTATCGCCGCGGTCGCGCCCGTTGCGCGGGTAGCCGCCCTGTCCGGTCCCACCAATGCCCTCGGGGTCGCGCGGGGCGAACCGTCGGCCATGGTCCTCGCCGGGAGCGCGGTCGATGTCGCGCTGGAGCGCCTCCAACAGGCGTTCAGCGGGGCCACCTTGCGCGTTTACACGAGTGATGACCTGCCAGGCGTCGAGTTCGGAGGTTGCCTCAAGAATATCTATGCCATCGCCGCCGGTTGCTGCGACGGCCTGCGGTTGGGTGACAACACCAAGGCCGCGCTGCTCACGCGTGCGCTCGCCGAGATGGTGCGCGTCGGCGCCGCGCTGGGCGCGCGACCCGAGACCTTCTACGGGCTCGGCGGTTTCGGCGACTTGGTCGCGACGTGCTATGGCGGCTGGAGCCGCAACCGCGAGTTCGGCCAGCGCATCGGCGAGGGCGTACCGGTCGCCGACGTGCTCGCCGGCCGTCGGACGGTCGTCGAGGGTTATCGCACCGCCGATTCGTTCGCCGATCTCTGCGCCGAGCGCGGCATCGACGCCCCGATCCTGCGTGAGGTGCGCGCGATCCTCTTCGAGGGCAAACGGCCCGACGCCGCCCTCGCGGCTTTGATGACCCGCGGTCTCAAGCGGGAGTCGGTCGGTCGGGGTTCCCTCGGATGAACCGGAGCACCGGATCCTCCGCGGCGCGGGGCCGTGTGATGGTGGTCGGCTCGCTGAATGTGGATCGGCTATGGCGCGTGCCTCGGCTGCCGGCCGCGGGTGAAACGCTGCACGCCACCGGCATGAGCGTGGAATTCGGGGGAAAGGGCGCCAACCAGGCGGTCGCTGCCGCGCGGCATGGGGCGGAGGTGGCGATGGTGGGGGCCGTCGGGAAGGACGCCGATGGCATGGCCTATCTGGCGCACCTGCGCGCGGAGGGTGTCGACACCTCGCACATTAAAACTTCGGAGGGCGTGGCTACCGGAGCCGCCTTGATCTGCGTGGATGATCGCGGGGAAAATCAGATCGTGGTCGCGGCGGGTGCGAACGGTGGAGTGTCCGCCGCGGCGGTGGAGCGGGCGGTAGGTGCGCTCGCCCCTGATTCCCGCGTGTTGCTGGCGGGGTTGGAGGTTCCGGCCGAGGCGGCGGTGGCGGCGTTGCGGGCGGCCGCGGCGGCCGGATTGCGCACGCTTTTCAATCCTTCCCCCGTGGCCGCGCATTTTCCCTGGGGCGCGGTGCGGATCGGCGTGGTGATTGTGAACGAGCGCGAGTGCGCGCAGATATTCGTGACGCCGGATGCCGCCGCCGCGGCCCGGCGTGGGGTGGATCACCTCGTGGTGACGCGCGGTGCCGCGCCGACGCTCTGGGTGAGCCCGGATGGGAGCCGGGAGTTCCCCGCCCACCCGGTGCGGCCGGTCGACACGGTGGGAGCGGGTGACACGTTCGCCGGCACGTTGGCGGCGCGGCTTGCGGAAGGGGCGGGACTTCCCGAGGCGATCGCGGTGGCAAACGTCGCGGCAGCGCTCTCGACGCGGGGACCGGGAGCGCAGGGCCCGATCCCCCGGCGGGCCGAGGTGGAGGCCCTGGTTTCGCGCGGTTGATCAGTTTCCCGCCCGGGACCGTCCCCGCCCGATCCGGCCGCCTGCGCCCGCCGTCCGGAAGCCCCGGCAGCCGCGGATTGGCGACGTCCTGTTTTACCAAGCCGGGGAGCGTGGTGGAAAAAGGGTGGTGGTGCGGCCGGCGCGAAAATCGAAGATCGCGTCGAGCTTTCGGCGGATCCACACGGCGCGGGCGATGGTTCCGAGCGGGCCCCAGCCGGGATCGTAGGTCACGTGGTCAGTCATGCGCAGGCCACCCGGCGCCGGGGTGAAGTGATGCTCGTGGTGCCATATCCGGTAGGGCCCGACCCGCTGTTCATCGACGAAAAACTCGCCCTCGCGGACATGGGTGATCTCCGTGAGCCAACGGGTCCAAACCCCCGGCACAATCCCCAAGCGGTACTCGATGATTTGTCCTGCGTACATTCGCGGCGCGACGTCGCCCACGATGCGAAACCGCAAGTGCGGCGAGGTGAGGAGGTCGAGGTTGCGGGGCGTGGAGAAGAACTCCCAGATCGCGGCCGGGTCGCCCGGCACGAATTGCTCTCGGTGCAGGTGAAAGATCACGGGATGATTCGCGCGGCGCCGTCGCGCGGATGCCCCGGCGTGAATTCTGATCCCGGGGAAGCCGAACCTTGTTAACCACGGATCGACGCGGATGGACGCCGATGTAGGCGAAGCCGAAGGAAGGCCAGGTGTGGGAACCACGAAGGGACACGAATTGACACGAAGCATTGGGGCTTCACCCCATCCTCCGTTACCTCCGTTTGCTCCTGTCCCGCGGCCTGGGCAGTTCGTCTTTTGCCCAACCTCTCGGTCGCGGCGCCTCGATTTCAGGACAAGCGAATGAAGCGCGACCGGCACCGATCGCCCCACTTCAACGTCCGTCGGCCGGCGCGCGGTTGCGTTCGACTGTGATCAGCACGACGGCGGCGACCACGAGGACGGCGGACAGCAACACGCGTGACGTGACGGGCTCGCCGAGCATCAACCAGCCGAGCATGACGGCTACGAGCGGATTGACGTAGGCGTAGGTGGCGACGCGCGCGGGCGTGCTGTGGCGCATGAGCCAGGCGAAAGTCGAGAAGCCGATCAGCGACCCGGCCACGATCAGGTACCCCACGGCGCCCCAGGCCCGGGCCGGCACGGTGGATGGATCGAACCCGCGGAAGTCGCCGTGGACCAGCGCCACCGCCCCGAGAGCGACCCCGCCGCCGAGCATCTGCAAGGCCGCGGCGGCGAGCGGACCGGCGCCATGTTTCGCGTGGCGAGAGTAGATCGTGCCCACGCCCCACGAGGCGCACGCGAGCAGGATCGCGGCGACGCCACCCGTGTGGAGCGCGTCGCCTGATGCGGTTTCCCAGGGAGCGGCGAGCCATGTCACACCGGCGAAGCCCAACCCGAGCGCGAGGAAAGTCGCGACCGACGGGCGTCCTCCCCCCGGCCATGCCCACTCCGTCAGCACCACAAAGAGCGGACCTACGCCGATGATGAGCGCGGTGATTCCCGACGGGACGAATTGTTCGGCCCAGGTGACGCCACCGTTGCCACCCAGCAGCAGGAAAAGACCGATGATCGCATTCACGCGCCATTGCTCGCGTGTCGGCCACGGCTCCCCCCGCAAGCGTAGCCAGGCAAGCAGCACCCCGCCGGCGACGAGGAACCGGAACGAGGCCATGAGGAACGGCGGCAGCGACTCCACGGCCACGCGGATGCCGAGGTAGGTGCTGCCCCAGACGAGGTAGATCGTCGCGAAACCGGCGATGAGCGCGCCGCGCGACGGCCCGGATGCGGCGGTCACGGACCGTTTTCCCCGCTTTTTTCGGCGCCAGTGGGCGCGTGTTCCAGGTAGCGGGCGGTCGCGGTCGCCGCGAGCGGCCCTAGCAGGCGGCTGACCACGTGCAGCGCGCAGTCGATTCCCGCCGCGATTCCGGCGGCGGTTAGGATCCGGCCGTTGTCGGTGAACCGGGCCGACTCCTCGACAAGGACCGCCGGTCCCGCCGAGCGCAGCCGGTCGAACGCCGTGTGGTGCGTGGTGGCCCGCAGCCCGTCGAGCAGGCCGGCACGGGCGAGCACGATGGACCCGGTGCAGACGCTCATCGTGATCTCGGCGTCGCGGGCCCGTTCACGGATCCACGCCAGCATCACGGGTGACACCTCCAGCCGCCGGGTGCCGTAGCCGCCAGGGATCACCAGCAGTTGGGCGGCGGGACAATCCGCCAGCGTGTGGTCGGGAATCACGCGCAGACCGTTCCGGGTGGTGACCGCTTCTCTCGACTCCGCGACGGTCACCACGCGGAGGACACCTCCTCCGGCGGTTTCGTCGGCCGCGCCGAACACCTCGAAGGGTCCGGCGAAGTCGAGGATCTCGACGTCGGGGAAAACCAGGATGGCGGCGAGGCGTTGCACGATGGGAAAAGCCGGGGCGACAGAAGTCAGCGGCCGGGTGGCGGCTTGGCGAGTCGCGTTTGCTTGCGGTGCACGAGCGGCGGGGTTGCGGCGGGCGGGTTGCGCGCCAGAGTTGTGGTCGGCGGGCTGGTCCCGCCTTTCACCGAATGAAGCGCGTCGTTTTGCTCGAGGACGAGACCCTGTTTCGCCAGCTGATCCGGCTGACGCTGGGCAAGATCAAGGAGGTGGAAGTGGTCGCGGAGTTCGGCACGGCGCGTGAAGGCCTGGGGTATTGCCGGCGGGAACGGCCGGATCTGCTGGTGACGGCCTTGGTGCTGCCGGACCTCGGGGGCGGCGATCTGATCCGGACCGTGCGGACTGAACTTCCGGACACGAAGGTCCTGCTGCTGGCGACGCATCCGGGCGGCCGCCTGCCGGCGGAGCTGATCTCGCTCGGGATCGAGGGCTATCTCGACAAGGGAGGATCGGTGGAGCTCCTGCTGCAGGCGGTGCGGACGGTGCTCGCAGGAGGAATGTTCTTCGCGAGTCGCCAGTCGCCGCGCGCGCGGGGGGACGAGGAGGCGCGGCGTCTCGCGTCGCTGCCTCTCACCGCGCGGGAGCAGGAGATCGCGCGCCTGGTGGCGACCGGCCGGCCCTCCAAGGAGATAGCCCGCGAGCTCGGGCTGAGCGTGCGGACGGTGGAGAAGCACCGTTCCAACCTGATGGCGAAGATCGGGGTGCGCGAGGTGGCCAGCCTTACCCGCTGGTGTCTGCAGGCCGGCCTCCTGAGCGGCTGACGCACCCCGCCGAGCTGGTCCGGGACCTCCGAGGCCTTTCAGCTGCGGCCGAAAAGGTAGTGGCTCACGAGCCACTCGCGGCCGCCGCGGTAGCCCCACAGCTCGGCGCACGCCAGGTAGAACACCCGCCAGTAGGACCACCACTTCACGGCGTTCTCCGGGCCGTAGGTCTGCGCGAGGATGGGCATGATCTCCGCGCGATGGGCGTCCATGTTGCGGAGCCAGTCCTCGGCGGTGCGCTGGTAATGAGTGCCGTCGACCTTCCAATCCTGCTCGAGCTTCAGGTCATCCTGGAAGCCCATCAGCAGGTCGTGCGCGGGCATCTGGCCGCCCGTGAAGAAATACCGCGACATCCAGTCGGAGGCGTCGCGCGCGACGAAGTGGTACGAAAGGGTGGAGTGGGTGAAGATATGGACGAACAGGAGGCCGTCGGGCTTCAGCCAGCGCGCGACGTTGGCGAGCAGCCGCTGGTAGTTCTTCATGTGCTCGAACATCTCGACTGAGACGACGCGGTCGTAACGGCCGGCGGGCGCGTCGAACGCGTTCATGTCACGGGTGAGGATGGTGAGGTTGGTGAACCCGCGGCGGCGCGCCTCGGCCTCGATGTGCTCCCGTTGGGTGGCGGAGTTGGAGACCCCGGTGATGCGGGCGCCGGGGAATTTTTCCGCGAGGTAAAGCGAAAGGGAGCCCCAGCCGCAGCCCAGCTCGAGTATTTCCTGACCGTCAGTGATGCGGGCGCGCTCGACGTAAAGGGCGAGCATGCGCTCCTCGGCCTCGTCGAGCGTCTCTCGGCCGGTCGGGTAGAGGCAGCCGGAGTACTTCAGGCGCTTGCCGAGGCAGTACTGGTAGAAGCGGGTTGGCACCTCGTAGTGCTGTTCATTGGCGGCGCGGGTCTCCTCGGCGATCGGCCGGGTGCGCAGGTCGGCGAGGTAGCGGGCGCGGTCGTAACCCGCCTCCTCCCGGAGCCGTTGGGCGAGCAGCCGGCGGATGCCGAAGCGGATCAGCGCGTCGGGGAGCAGATTCTTCTCGAGCAGGGTGTCGATCATGGGAAAACGATTCAAGCGGCCGGGCGGCGCGGCGGACGCGGGAAGAAGACGCTGGTGGACTCCTGATAGCGGCGGTAGGCGTCGCCCTTGGAGCGGAGGCTTTGCTGTTCGGCGAGCGGCACGCCGGTCACCCGCAGCAGGAGGTAGAGGATCACGACTGGTCCGATGAGGGCGGACCAGCCGCCGGGCGAGGGCAGGGCGAAGAGGAAGAAGGCGACCCACACGAGCCACTCGAAGAAGTAGTTGGGATGGCGGCTCCAACCCCAGAGACCGCGATCGCAAACGCGTCCGCGGTTGGCGGGATCGCGCTTGAACGCCGCGAGCTGCGCGTCGGCGACCGCCTCCCCTGCGACCGCGAGGATCCACAAGGCGGCGCCCGCGATCTCCAGCGGATGAAAGCCCGTCGCGGGATTGCGGGCCGAGATCAGGAAACCCACGCCGAGCACCACGACCGAAAGGGCCTGGTATTGGAAAAACCGGAACATCCGGAACGCGAAATCCGCGTTCCAATCGCGCCGCAGCGCCGCGTATCGGGCGTCCTCCACCGGATGATGCCCGGCGACGCGCACAAAAAGATGGGTGCCCAGCCTCACGCTCCAGAGTGTGACCATCGCGGCGAGGAGCCAGCGGCGGGCCGGCCAGCCGCTGGCGGCGGCGGCGTAGAAAAGGGCGAGGACGGCGAAGGCGTACGACCACGCCACGTCGACCACGCCGTAGTTGTCGAGGCGGCGGGCGAGCAGGTAGACGCCGGCGAAGGCGCCGCCAAGGCCGGCGAGCGCGAGGAGGAATAGGGCGGGCGCGGACATGCGAAGGTTACGCGCCGGCGGGCGCGGCGGACGCCGCGGATAGCCGGGCGGCGGCACGGCGAAGCAGCGGGCGGGAGGGAAGGTAGACCGCCGCGGCGAGCAGCGGGGCGGTCAGCAGCCACGCGGTGAACGCGTGGACGCCGGCCCAGCCGAAACGCGCGAGGAACTCCGGGACGGACGAGTCGCGGAAGGCGGCCAGCATCTCCCCGATGGTGAACGGCTGGCCGGAGGCGCCCCACGCGAATTCGCCGGCGCGCACGTAAACTAGGATCAGCGCGAGCTGCACCGGGCCGAGCAGCTGGTTGAGCGTCTGGAGCACCGGCTGGTTCAGCCGGAGCGCGAGGCCGGCGCCCAGGTTGAGCAGCGACGTGAAACCGAGGAACGGGAAGAGCGAGCAGACCGCGCCGACCGCCAAGGTGACCGCGAGACGGTCGGGCGTGACACCGAGCGTGAGCTGCCGCCGCACGGGACCGGTGATCCGGCGCCGCCAGAAACTTTCGCGCGCGCCGGGCGCCGTTCCGGCCGGTTCCATGCGCTCAGGCGAGCAGGTAGACGCCGACCCCCGCGACGCCGAGCAGCACCGGCAGCAGGATGCCGCCCGGGTTGCGCCGGGTGAAGACGGGATCGAGCGGGCCGCCGGCCGGCACCGCAAAGAGTTCGCGCAGCATGTACACCGCCATCGCGATGTTCCCGAGCGCGATGATCGCCACGAACCAGCCGACGCGCGCGGCGGCGGACTGCTCCTTCCAGGCCACCCAGACGTAGAACGCGATGAACGCCCAGTAGGCGTCGAACAGCGTGGCGATGAACCACGGGTGCGTGAAGACGTCGCGCGGGATCGAGAAGATCGGGGTGTGCAGGCTGGCCCAGGTCGTGACCGCCAGCATTGACGCGATGACGATGAGGAAGAGGGCGCGGAGGAAAGTGATCATGACGCGGGGCGCGGGGCGGCGGGTCAGAGCGCGGCGTTGTTGGGCCGCGTGTGCACGGTGTGCACGACGGAGATGTTGCGCAGGGCGAACGCGGCCTCGCAGTAGCAGAGGTAGTACGTCCACTTGCGGACGAAGCGCTCGTCGAAGCCGAGCGCGTGCACGGCGTCGAGCCGCGCGTGGAAGGACTCCCGCCAGAGCCGCAGGGTGCGGGCGTAGTCGGGCCCGAAGTCCTCCAGCCGGTGGAGCACGAAACCGCCCGCGTGCGCGAGCAGGTCGTTCATCCGGTTCACCGAGAGGAGCAGCGAGCCGGGGAAGATGTGCTTCTGGATGAAATCGACGCCGCGGCGGAACTCCTCGTAGCGGGAATCCGGGCAAGTGATGAACTGCAACGCGGCGACGCCCCCGGCCGGCAGCACCCGGGCGACCATGTCCGCGAAGGCCTCCTGGTTGCGGTGGCCGACGGCCTCGAGCATCTCGATCGAGACGAGCTTGTCGAAGCGGCCGGTGATGTCGCGGAAGTCCTGCAGGCGCACCTCAACGCGGTCCGCGAGACCGGCCTCCGCCACGCGCCGCACGGCGAGGTCGTGCTGCTGGCGGGAGATGGTGACGGTGGTGACGCGGCACCCATGGTTGCGCGCGGCGTGGAGCGACCAGCCACCCCAGCCGGTGCCGATCTCGAGCACGTGGTCGGACGGGCGCAGGCGCAGGTGGCGGCAGAGGGCCTCGTTCTTCTCCCGCTGGGCGTCCTCGAGCGAAAGATGGGCGGCGTCGGCGGGCCAGCGGGCCGACGAGTACATCATCGAGGGATCGAGCCAGAGGGAGAAGAAGTCGTTCGAGAGATCATAGTGCTCGCTGATGTTGCGGCGCGCGATCGAGCGCGTGTTGGGCCGCAGGAGGTGGCGGACGCGGTTGGCGATCCGCAGCAGGTTGAGCCGGGTCGTCGCGGCGCGGCGCGAGCCGGAAAGCGTGGGGGCGTCATCCACGTTGCGGACGAAGTGCGCGATGACGGCCGTCAGGTCGGGGGTATCCCAGTCGCCGTCGATGTAAGCCTCGGCGAACCCGATGTCGCCCGACCAGAAGCATTTCGAGAAGAACGCCTCGCGGCGGACGCGGATGACGGCCGGGGTGGAAGGGTCGTCGCCGATCTCGCGGACGGCACCGCCCGGCAGTTCGAGCTGCAGGTGGCCGCGGCGCAGGCCGGTAAGAGCATCGAGCACGAACCGGCGGGCGAGGGAAGGGCGGGCCGGGGCCGCCAGACCGGCGAGATCGGAGGAGGTCGAGGTGGCGGAGGACGGCGTGCTCATGCGGATTCGGACGGGACGGCGGGACTGATCGGCGCGGGGCCGGGGGAAAGGGAGTGATGCGGGCGGTAAAGCCCCCGCTGATCGCCGGCGCGGGCGGCCTTGGCGAACCAAGGCACCCGCTTCAGCCAGAGGCGCAAGGCGTGCCAGTGAATCAGGGAGATCACACGCAGGGTGAGGGCGGGATACTTGAACGTGAACCAGGCCAGGCGACCGGAGGTGAGTGCGCGCCGGTCGCCGGTGAGCGTGCTGGTGAGCGTGCGGCGTTCGCCGGCGTAGTCGTCGATGTGCACCGCGAGGCGATCCGCCGGCAGGCGAAGGTGGAAATCGAAGGCCACGTCGACGTCGGAAAACGGCGACACGTAGAAATGCTTCGGCACCCTCAGGTGGAAGACACCGCGCGCGGCGTCCGCGGGGTCGGGCCGCAGGAAGAACGGCTTCATCTCCCGGAAGGTGTTGGTGACCTCGGCGATGGCGGCGGCGGGTGCGCCGGAGCGATCGAGGCAGAAATAGAAGGAGACCGGGTTGAACAGGTAGCCGAACACGCGCGGCAGGGTGACCAGCAGCACGCGACCGCCGGAGATATCCACCCCGTTGGCCGCGGCGTACGTCTCGACGCGCTGCCGCAGGTCGGCTTCCTGCGGGCTGGGGGCCTCGGGGGATGCGGGCAGGTGCTGGCGTTCGCCCAGCGGCAGATAATCCCGGTCGCGGAACGAGTAGAGATTGGAACGTCCCGCGGAGAAGAGCGTGAGTTTTCGCGCAAGCTCCGGGATCTCCTCCAAATCCAGCGCGAATAGGAAAATCCGGTACGAGAAGCGGTGCGCGCGCGGTTCGAACCGGGCGTGCATCACTTCACACTCGTACAGGCAGGATTTCATCGCCGGTTGGCTTCGCGGGAAAGGTTGCGGCCGGCCGGGATGGGCGGGTGCGCCCGACGGCGTAGGCCGGTCGGAGCCTGCACAAGCAACGGGCGGGGGCAAGGTCCGTCCCCCGTTACCGCGAGGCTTCACGCCGTCCACGGATCGCGGCCGAGCAGCAGCTCGCAGAGGCGGACGGCACTGAGGAGGCCGTCCTCGTGGAAGCCGTAGCGTTGCCATGCGCCGGCGTAATAGGTTTCGCGGGAGCCGCGCGCGGCGGCATTGAGCGCCGGGATCTCCGCCTGCGCGCGAAGCGCGCCGAGGCTGAAAAGCGGGTGCTCGTACGGTATCCGCCGCAGTACCCTGCCCGGCGCGATGGCCTCCGGGCGGTTGATGCTCACGAAGTAATTCGCGCGATCGGAGACCCCCTGCAGGGAGTTCATCCAGTAGTGCGTCGCCGTCGACGGGCGGCCCGCCGCGTCGCGGTTCAGCTCGTAGTTCCAGCTCGACCAAGCCAGGCGGGCGCGGGGCATCACGGACTCGTCGGTGTGCACCGTCGCGGTGTTCGGCTGGTAGTGGAACTCACCGAGCAGGCGGCGCTCGTCGGGCGAGGGGTCGGCCAGCAGCCGGAGCGCCTGGTCGCCGTGGCACGCCAGGATGACGCGGTCGAAGGTCTGCTCGCGTCCCGATCTTGTGGTGAGCGCCACCCCGCCCGGGCCGCGAGCCACGCGGGTCACCCCGTCGCCGGTCCGGATCCGGTCCCGGAAGGGCGCGACCAGCGGCGCGACGTAGTTTCGCGACCCACCGTCGACGGTCCACCACGGGTGCTGCGTGTGCATGCCGAGGAAACCGTGGTTGTGGAAGAAGCGCAGCAGGCTCGTCGCCGGAAAAGCCAGCATCAGCTCCGGCGGCGTGCTCCACACCGCCGAGCTCATCGGCACGAGGTATAGCTCGAGGAAATCGGTCCCGTAGCCGCGGCGGCGGACGTATTCTCCCAGCGACTCGCTGCCAACCGCCGGGTCCTCGAGCGCGGCGACCGCCTCCTGGTTGAAACGGTTGACCGCCGCCAGCATCCGCCAGAACCGCGGCCGCAAAAGGTTGCGGCGCTGCGCGAAGAGGTGGTTCAGGGAGGAGCCGCAATACTCGAGGCCGCTGCCGGCGTGCCGCACGCTGAAGGACATCGAGGTCGGCTTCACCGGCACAGCCAGCTCGGTGAACAGCCGCGTCAGGTGCGGATAGGTGACACGGTTGAACACCATGAAACCGGTGTCCATGGACACACGCCGCCCGTCCGCCTCATCGACGTCCACCGTGTGGGTGTGGCCGCCGATGCGGTCCTCCTGTTCGAACACCGTGATCTCGTGGTGGCGGTGCAGGAAGCGGGCGCAGCCGAGGCCGGCGATACCGGTGCCGACGATGGCGAGGGAAGGCATGGTGGTTTGCGCGTGCTACGGCCGCGGTGTGACGCCGGACGCGCCGACTGCGGCGAGGGCGTGCCGCCTCAAGCCGAGGGCGGCGGGTTCTCCACCTGGCCCGGCACATTCTGGTGCAGAGCGGGGCCATCGGCTTTCTTCGGCAGGTCGGCCTGCGCGGCGGTGGCGGTGGCGACGGCGATGGCGGCGGCGGCGGGCATCACCTTGGCGAGCGGGGAGAGTTCCGGGTGAACGGCGGACGCGCGCTGGGCGGCGGAGATGCTGGCCTCGTGGTCGGCGCGGGCGGCCTCCTCCATGATGGAGCGCGGGACCGGCTTCAGGCCCCAGATGAATCCGGTCCACGAGAGGACTTTCAGCCCGTAATAGGTCGGATCGATTTCCCACCAGTAGAATCCGTTCCGCGTGGAGGACTGGTAGCGGTGGTGGTTGTTGTGCCAACCCTCGCCGAGGCAGATGATCGCGAGGATGAAACTGTTGCGGGAGTCATCGCTGGTCTTGAACCGCCGCCGGCCCATCAGGTGGGCCATGGAGTTGATGCAAGAGGTGCCGTGGAACAGCGCGGTGGTGCTGATGAAGAAGCCCCAGACCAGCATCTGCCAGCGATCAGCCCCCAGACCCGGGGCCCAGGTCTCGAGCGCGGCGCCGGCGCCGAAGAGCGAGAGCGCGAACAGTGCGGGCACGACCGTGTCGAAGCGGTTGAGCCAGACGAGCTCCGGGTACTTCGCGAGGTCGCGGATGGTGGAGTAGTCGGTCGGGAAGTTGCGCCGGCTGGTGATCCAGCCGATGTGCGACCACCAGAAACCGTGCACGTGCGGGGAGTGCGCGTCCTCCGGATCGTCGGAGTGACGGTGGTGATGGCGGTGGTGGTAGGCCCACCAGAGCGCGCCGCGCTGCACTGTGGTGCCGCCCCACAGGGCGAGGAGGAACTGACCCGCGCGCGATGTGCTGTACGTCTTGTGGGAGAAATACCGGTGGTAGATGCCGGTGACGGCGAACATCCGCAGGAAATAGAGCCCCACCGCGGTCCACACAGCCGTGGCGCTCGCGCCCGTCCAGATCACGCCGAGGCACCCGGCGTGCAGCACGATGAACGGGATGCAGCGCACCCAGTCGACGCGATCCGGCTCCTGCCGCATGCGGTCCGCCCCGCCCGGGGTGTGGTCGGAATCAAACCACTGGATCAGCGCGGAGACGGCGCGTTGGAGAGGGCGGGGCGGCGGGGCTAAAACTTCAGACATGCGTAATTCCGAGGAGCGAACTTACCCTCGTTCCGGCGCGCAAGCCGCCTTTCGCGAATTTCCACGGGCGTTCTTTTGAACGCTGCGCGGGGTGTGGCTCAATGCCCCTCGGCGTTGCCTTTAACCGCTTTCACGCCGGCCATCATGAGCTTGTCGGTCCAGGCGAGGGCGATGGCCGAAATCACGAACACGCAGTGGATGATGACCTGCCACATCACGCCCTGGCTGTTGAGCGGCACGCCGCCCGGCGGGTTGAGCGCCATGATGAACGTCTTGAGCAGATGAATCGACGAGATGCTGATCAGCGCCGTGGCGAGCTTCACCTTGAGCACGCCGGCGTTCACGTGGCTCAGCCACTCCGGCTGGTCGTCATGGTGCTCGAGGTCCAGGCGGGAGACGAAGGTCTCGTAGCCGCCGATGATCACCATGATCAGGAGGTTCGCGATCATCACCACGTCGATCAGACCAAGGACGCCGAGCATGATGAACGTGCTCAGGTCGGGTGCGACGCTCTTGTCGAAAGTCTGCGTCGCCGCGCTGTGCACCAGGTGCCAGAGCTCGATCAGGAACTGGTAGACATAGATGCCCTGCGCGAGAATCAGCCCCACGTAGAGCGGGGCCTGCAGCCAGCGGCTGGCGAAGATGGTTTTCTCCAGGAGTTTCTCGATCGGTTTGTCGGGCTGCGCCATGAGTTTCACCGCGAGGGAACGCGCGCGCCGGCGGTTTCCGCAAGACAAAGCTGAGGTGCCGCGGCGGAGGGCTGGGCCTGGTGGGGGAACACTGACATTTAGTTCATCGACAAATCAGTTGTGAAAAACGAATGCCTTGTGCGCCTTATACCCACGATCCTGTCTCTGCCCTCGTTAGTGAAATCATGGCCCCGCACGATTTCCCTCCAAGGTATTCCCCGGCGCTTGTCGTCGCCGTGAGGTGCCTCGGCGTCTTCGCGGTGCTGGTGCTGGCAACCTCCGCGGCGGAGTTGGATTCGAGCCGTCAGACTCCGGCCGCGGCTTCCGGGAGCCTCGATTCCGGACCGGATCGATTGCGCGAGAATAAAAGCGGGCCGGCCGGATCTTCAGGGAAACAAGAGGCCACGACTGTGGTGAAGCAGGTCCCCGGGGCGTCCCCGGTCCTCATGAAACCGGCGCCCGTGACCTCCGCCACGCCACCGTCGGCACCCTCCGTCCCGGAGAGACCGGCCGGCGCTGCTCCTGTGGCGGCGGGCGCGTTTCCGGGGGCCATCGTTCGCGGGATCCAATCACGCGAACTATTTTTCGCTGCGGCGGGATTGTTCCTGTTCGTCGGCTTTTGGCTCCGGTGGTCGCAGGAGGATTACCGCTGCGAGATGGAGGAGGCGATCAAGGACGACAAGATCAGTGCCGACCTCGCCGGTCGGCGCGTGGAGAAACGCCGGCTGCTCGGCGCCCTTTCAATCATCGTCAGTCTGCTGCTTTTCGTCTTGGTGTTGCTCTGACCGCCCGCCGGATCAATCGCCGTTCACGGCACGACCGGCACTTGTCGCTTAGTCCGCAAGTAGGCGACCACGTCGCGCAGCGAGATCTCGTGGTGGCGTTGGTCAGCCCCTGGCGGCGCCCTTCTTGGCCTTCGCGGGCGGCGGAGTGTATTCGGGCTTGGTGGGCTGGTAGGCGGGATTGGTCACCGGCATCTGCGCGCCCACCTCGCGCTGCCAAACGTGGAGTTGCGCGCGCATTTCGGCGACACGCCCGGGCTCCGTGGCGGCGAGGTCCCTCGTTTCCCCGATGTCCGCGCGCAGGTTGTAGAGCTCGAGCCGGATGTCCTTCAGGTCGTTGTAGAACTCGATGAGTTTGTAGTCACCGGCGCGGATGGCCGCGTAAGGCATGGCGCCGCCGAGTTGGTAGTGTTGGTGGTGGGGGTAGTGCCAGAAGAGCGTAGCGCGGCGGGGCACGGGGCCGCCGCGGAGGTGGCCGGCGAGACTCACGCCGTCGACGGCGGTGCGCGCCGCCGAGGCGGGCAGGCCGGCGAGTTCCACCAGCGTGGGGAAGAGATCCATCGTGATCACGGGCGCGTCGGACACCCCGCCGCGCTGGATCACGCGCGGCCAATTGATGATGAGCGGCACGCGGACGCCGCCCTCGTAGGCCGACGCTTTGCCTAAGCGCAGGGGCTGATTGGTCGTGGTGCCCTGGGTGATGCGGCCGCCGTTGTCGGAGGTGAAAACGATGATCGTGCGCTCGCGGAGCCGCAGGCGCTCGAGGGTGGCGACTACGCGGCCGACGGCGGTGTCGAGGCTCTCGGTCATGGCGGCGTACGCGGCGTTGCGGTGCCGCATGCCCTCGCGGATGCGGGCCTGGTATTTCGCCACGAGATCAGCGCGGCCCTGGATCGGCGTGTGCACGGCGAAGTGCGGCAGGTAGAGGAAGAACGGCCGGGCCTGATGACGCTCGATGAAACGCGCAGCCTCGTCCCCCAAGCGGTCCGTGAGGTACTCGCCCTCCTTACCCTCCGGTTTGAGCGTGGGAATGTTGTAGGGCGCGTGGTAACTGGGCGGCTGGGCCTTGTCGGTCCCGGCGATGTTCTCGTCGAATCCGTGCTTCTCCGGATAGGTGGCGGGCCCGCCGAGGTGCCATTTCCCGATGGTTCCGGTGGCGTAGCCGGCGGCGCGAAACACCGTCGCGAGGCTGGTTTCGGAGGTCGGCAGAAATTTGGTCCAATCGGGGACCACCAGCTTCGGGTTGTCGGGCATCGCGCCCGGAATCCAATCGGTGATGCGGAGCCGCGCCGGATATTTGCCAGTCATGAGCGCGGCGCGCGTCGGCGAGCAGACGGTGCACGCGGAGTAGTTCTGGGTGAACTTCATGCCCTCGCGCGCCAGGCGGTCGAGAACCGGCGTCTCATGGAGATCGCTGCCGAACGCACCGAGATCGGTCCAGCCGAGGTCGTCGGCGAGGACCACGATCACGTTGGGCCGGGCGGGGGCTTCGGCGGCGAAGGCGGGCGCCGTGGCGAGGAAGGCGGCGGAAAGCAGGAGGAAGGCAGGGCTCACGGTCATGAAGGGGAAAAGCCGGGGAAGGGGACGCGCACGGCGTCGAGGCGGCGACGCGCGAGGATGGATGGAGGGTACGAACGCGCCGGGGTCGCGTGGCCGGATGCAGAGTTTCGACTGCAAAGCCACGGTTTCAACGGGATTTCCCGACGTCGGCTTCCGCTAAAATCCCAGCTCCGTGGTCACGACAACGCCGCGTCCGGGTTCGTTCACGCCGGAACCGTGGTTCCGGTACGCGGCGTTGGTGACATTCTCGAGCGCCGCGTTGAACACGAGTGACGGGCGGGGGCGCCAGCCGGCGCGTAGGGAAACGACGTGGTAGCCCGGCGTGCCATCGGGCGGAATGCGCTCCCGGTCCAACCGGTCGGCGGGAGCGAGCCGGTTCTGCCGCACGGCCGCGGTCGTGGAAATCGCGAGCCAGGCGCGGCCGTCCGGCGCCCGCCAGCGTGCGCCCGCGTGCACGGTGGGCGGCATGACGCGCGACATCGGTCCCCGTTCCAATCGCATCGCGTCCGCGGAGGGGAAGTAATCCAGCGCGCCGCGCATCCAGGTGGCGTGAGCCCAAAGGGTCCAGGGCGCCGCGGGCTGCAGGCTGCCGGCCACCTCGACGCCGTGGCAGTAGCCCGCGCCGGAATTACGCTTCGTCACCTCGGCGAGGCCGTCGACCCGCGCGCCGGTCGGCGTGCGGATGATCTGCCTTTGCAGATCGGTGTGGAACAAGGCCACCTCCGCGGACCATGTGCGCTCGCGGACCCGCCAGCCGGCCTCGAAGGCGGTCGCGTGTTCTGGCGCGAGGCCTGGCGCGGGGGTCTCGATCTGGCCGCCTTCGGCGATGTCGAAGCGGGTGAGATCGGAAAGGTTCGGGGCGCGGAAAGCCTGGCTGATTCCCGCGAAAAGGTTCCGGCGCCCGTCCTCCCGTAGCGGCAGCACCGCACGCGCGGCTCCCACCGCGGAACGCCATTTCTCCCGCAGCTGGATGGCGCGCCCGCTTCGCGGATCCCGCACGTCGCGGGCATCGGCGCTGGCTTGGCTCAGGCGTCCGCCCGCGACGAGGTGCATTCCCCCGGGGCCTCGCAGGTGACGCTCCAAATAAAGCCCCGCGAGATCGTAGGTGGCGCGCCCGGCCACGGGACCCTGGATCTCCCTTTGCAACAGGGTGCCGTCGGCGAGGTAACGCGTGGCGTGCGAGTTGACGCGGTCGCGGAAAAAGTCCCCGCCGTACGTCCAGTGGCCGGCCGCCGCGGGGCTGCTCGCCTGCGCGAGGGCGCCCAGCGTCCCGACGCGGAATCCGCTCTCCTCCCGCCGTCCGTCGGCGCGGATCCGCAGCTGGTCCTCCGACTGTTCCTGCCGGGAAAGGCTCAGGTGCCAGCGGTCCAGGCCTCCGGCGCGCGGCGCGGCGCGGTACTGGAGCGCCTGCAGGCGGCGGTGTTGGTCGAGCGACCGGCGCCGATCGCTGCCGGGCCGCGTTCCCTGCCACGAGCTGCCGTGGACGGTCGTGTGGGTCCGCCACGCGTCTTCCTGCGCGAAGTTCTGCCAGAGAAAAGTGAGTCCTTCACCCGGCGCGCGGCTCCACGCCAGCTTCGCCTCGCCGCCTCGCTCGTCGTAGCCGGTGTAGGGCTGAACGCCGTCGCCGGAGCGCAGGTCGCCGAAGCGCTTCGCCGCGAGTCCGATCTGCGCCGTGGTGCTACCGTTCAGCCGCGTCGCGGCGTCGATCCGGCCGACGTGGGATTCATCCGCCGACGCGAACCGGTGCAGAAACCTTCCGGCGAAAGCACCCGGTGGTCCGGCGGGCGCGAGGGTGCGGGTGACGGCGTTGACCGTGCCGCCGACGGCGTCGCTGCCGTGCGCGACGGCGCCCGGGCCCTTCACCACCTCGAGGCGTTCCAGGCCGAGCGGATCGACGGTGCCCCAATACTGGTTCGGGCCGTCGCGGAAGACGGAGTTGTTGAGCCTGATCCCGTCGACCAGCAGGAGCGTGCGGAAACCCGTGAAGCCGCGCAGGTACGGCGAGCCCTGGGCGGTCCCGGTTTTCTGCACCATGATGCCCGGCAGTTCCTCGAGCGCGGACGGCAGCGTGCGGGCCTGGCGGTCGCGGAGCGCGTCTTCCATCACAAGGGTGGTCGCGTGGGGCATCGTGAACGCGTCGTGGCCGGCGCTGGAGGTGGTGACCACGATCGGCGGGAACAATACCGGGGAGTCCGGTGCTGGCGCGGCACCCGCGCCGGTCGCGGCGAAGAGTGCCGCGGAAACGCGGACGAGGCGCCGGCAGAAAAGGTGCGCGGCCATCGGGATCGGAGGAAGCGGACGGCTTTTCCGCCTCAGTTCCGCATCACGGTCTCGCTCAGATTCAGCACCAGCGAGGCAACCTGCGTCCAGGCGGCGTGCTCGGGGGCGGGGATGCGTTCGTCGCGCGGTGATTCGCCGGCGGCGAGCAGGGCGCGGGCGGCGGGTTCGTCGCGGGCGTAGCGCACCCTTTCGCGGGCGAGTGCGCGGTAAAGCACGGCGGTCTCCGCGGCGGCGGGCGGTCGCGAGAGGGTGGCGAGGAACGCGTGGCGCAGCCGCGTGTCGTCGTCGGCCGCGGCGGCGAGCAGGCGTTCGGCGAGGACGCGCGCGGCCTCCACGAACTGCACGTCGTTGAGCAGCACGAGCGCCTGCAGCGGGGTGTTGGTGTTGCCGCGGACCACCGTGCACACCTCCCGGTTGGGCGCGTCGAATGCGACCATGCTCGCGGGCGGCGCCGTGCGCTTCCAGTAGGTGTACATCGAGCGCCGGTAGAGTTTTTCACCGTGGTCCTGCACGAAGACCTGCGCCGTCGCGGGCGTGCTGCCGTAGTGGCTCACCTCTCGCCAGAGGTCGAAGGGCGAGTACGGGTTCACGCTGGGTCCCCCGACCCGGGGCACCAGCAGGCCGCTCACGGCGAGCGCCTGATCGCGGATCTGCTCGGCCGCGAGGCGGAATCGCGGCCCGCGCGCAAGCAGGCGGTTCGCCGGGTCGCGCTCGAGCGCGCTGGCGTCGGCCGACGAGGATTGCCGGTAGGTCGCGCTGGTCGCGATCTGCGTGATCAGGCGCTTCACGTCCCAGCCGTGCGCGACAAAATCCGCGGCCAGCCAGTCCAGCAGCTCCGGGTGGCTCGGCCACTCGCCCTGCGCGCCGAAGTCCATCGGGGTGGCTACGAGCCCGGTGCCGAACAGCAGTTTCCAGAACCGATTCACGGCGACGCGGGCGGGCAGGGGATTCTCCCGCATGACGACCCATCGCGCGAGCCCGAGCCGGTCGGCGGGCGCTTCCGCGGGCGGTGGCGGCAGCGCGGCCGGCGTGCCGGGCGTCACCTTCTCCGTCGGCTGCGCGTAATCGCCGCGATTGAGGATGAACGTCTCGCGCGGCTTCTCCGCGATCGCCATCACCATGGTCGACTGCGGCTCGGTGAGCGCGGCGAGTCGTTCCCGGAGGTTGGCCAGTTCCACGCGCTCCCGGCGTAATTCCGGAGTGCGCTGAGCGCAGAGCTTCCAAAGCAGCTCCGTCGCGGCCCGGTCCTGCCGCGCGTCGGGCGTCCCCAGCGCTGCCACGGCCGCCTCCGGCAGGTCGGTGCCGTCGTCGGTGCCGGTCATCACGAAAATCTCGATGAGTTCGGGCATCAGCTGCCGGCCCGCCCCGAAGTTGAGCTGCACGTTGAGAAACGGGTTGGCGTCGGGGCTCAGCGGCTCGGTGAACGTGGCCGTGAGGTGCACGGATCCGTCCGCCGCGAGGTCGGGCGACCATCCGCTGTCGTTGCGCGGGTCGAGGCAGCCGGCCGGCGGGTTCTCCGGCTCCCACGAGCTGGCGGTGACGCGTTCGAGGCGCCGCAGGCGGTTGAGGTCGATCTGGTCCCCGGCGACTGCGTCGGCCGAGACCGACAGTGCGGTTAGGCGGAAAGTGCCCTTGGGGGTCTTGGCCTCCGGCGCCGCCTTCTCCTCGGCCTTGCCCTTGGTCGCGGCGCGCTTCGCCTTGGTGGCCGCGGCGGCCGCCGCTCGGTTGACCGGGCCCCGCCCCCAGCCTCCTCCCGGCAATCCCGGCACCGGATGGATGACGACGCGCACACCGGTGATCGGTGTGGCGAGCGCGGGCAGGCGGGCGGAGATGTCGATCGCGGCGAGCTCACCGCCTTCGCGAATGCGCACCCGGCGCGCCTCCTCGATGTCGATCAGGGCGCGGTTTGGCGTGGAGGCTTTCAGCACCTTGACCGGGTGGAGGGCGAGATCGCGGCCGCGGGTCGCGAGGAGCGCGCGTTCGCGGGCGCTCCAGCGCGAGAGCATGCCCGGCTCGATCGTGGCGAGGCGCGCCTTCAACTCCGCGATGCGGGCGGCGAGGCCCGCGGGTTCGTCGGTGCGCAACACGGTACGCGCCATCGCGGCCGGACCGGCGTTGACGCCCGCGTTGCCGTCGAGCCCCCGGTCGCCGAGGGTGTTGAAATAGGCCAAGACCTGGTAGTAATCGCGCGCCGAGATCGGATCGTATTTGTGGTCGTGGCACTGCGCGCAGGCGAGGGTTAGACCGAGGATCGCCTCGCCGAACGTCTTCACGCGGTCGGCGTTGTAGTTGAGGAGGTTCTCCTCGGGGATCGTGCCGCCCTCGTGGGTGGTCATGTTGTTCCGCTGGAAACCGGAGGCGATCAGCTGGCCGTCGGTGCGGTTGGGCAGCAGATCGCCGGCGATCTGCTCCAGCAGGAAGCGGTCGTAGGGCAGGTTGTCGTTGAACGATTGGATCACCCAGTCGCGCCACAGCCATTGGTGGCGACCGCCGTCGATGGAGAACCCGTTGGTGTCGGCGTAGCGGGCGGCGTCGATCCAATCGAGCGCCAGCCGTTCACCGAAATGCGGGCTGGTCAACAGGCGCGCGACGAGGTTCTCCACGGCGCGCGGATCGCGGTCGGAGGCGAACGCGTCGACGTCGGCGGGTTTCGGCGGCAGGCCGGTGAGATCGAGGGAAAGCCGGCGGATGAGCGTGCGGCGGTCGGTTTCGGGCGAGGGCTTCATTCCTTCGGGTGCGAGGCGGGCGCGCACGAAGGCGTCGATCGGGTTGGCGGGCGCGGGGTTGCCGTCGGCCGGAACCGGCGGTGTGGAGGCGACGGGCGGGATGAACGACCAGTGCTTGGAGTAGCTCGCGCCCTGCTCGATCCACGCACGGATGGTGTCGCGCTGCGCGGTGGTGAGCGAGAGGTGCGACTCCGGCGGCGGCATCACTTCGTCGGCGTGAGGGCTGAGGATGCGCTGCCAGGCTTCGCTCCCCGCGGGGTCTCCCGGTTTGAACGGCGTGCCGTTCTCCCGCGCCGCGTGGGCGGTCTCGGCGAGATCCAGCCGGAGCTTCGCCTTGCGGCCCTTCTCGTCGAAGCCGTGGCAGGAAAAGCAGTTCTCCGCGAGGATCGGCCGCACGTCGCGGTTGAAGTCCACCGGTTTGGCGGCGGCGGACGCCGCGGCGAGGGCGAAAAGGGCGGCGCGGAGGACCGGGTTGGACGTCATCGATGCAAGGGAGTCACGGGTGACGATGAGCGGTGACACTGCCGCGGTAAAGCGGAAGGACGCGAGGCCGATCGAAGGGCGTGCGGTGCGGTGAGGATGACGGCGTCGTTGTTCGCGGCGTGGTAGCCGATCACGGTGGGACCACGCTGGTTGGCGCCGAGCCCGGCCCGTCCGCCGCGCAGGAGTCGCGGGCCATCCTTGGAAAAGCGATAGCTGGTGAACGCTTTGAAGGTCTGCTCGACGTGGTCGAAGGGGGACTTGCCGGTGCCGCGGAGGAAAGGATCGGCGACGGCAAGGCCGCAGGTGCAGACGTCGGCGAACGTGGCCGGGTTCGTTGCGAAATCAGGTTGGGGCGTGCCGTCGCGGGTGCGGATGAACGTCCTGGGCGCGGTAACGGGGAACTGCTGGTCGCCGGCGGCGGACGGTCCGCGCGTCGAGCCGCTTGCCCAGGGAAAGCGGTTGCGGATGGTCGGCGCGTGTTTCGCCCCATGTCTTCGACCGCTCCCCGTCGGTGGCTCACGACCTTGGTTTATCTGCTGCTGATCGCCTCGGCGCGCGGGCTTAATCTCACCGCGCTGGTACCGGCCGACGGCGCGACCGCGGTATGTGCCGACACGTTGGTGCGAATGACGTTCGACGAGGACGTTCGCGTCGGGGGAGCGGGCAGGGTGCAGTTGGTGGACGCGGCGAGTGGTGAGGTGGCGGACGCCGCCGATCTGGCGGAAGCGGCGCCCACGCGGCTGATCGGAGGGAACCCCACGCCTTTCCGCTACCAACCGCTGATGGCGGCGGGCCGCGTGGTTACTTTCTTCCCGCGCGCCGGCGTGCTGGCGGCGGGTCGCACCTATCGCCTGCGGGTCAGTCCCGGTGCGATCACCACGGCGGCGGGAGGGTTCTTCGCGGGGTTCGCGGTGGAAGCGGAGCCGCGATTCACGGTGCGCGCGTCGGGTCCGGCGGCGGACGCTTCTTCGATCGTGGTCGCGGCCGACGGCTCCGGGGATTTCTGCACCGTGCAGGGCGCGATCGACTTCGTGCCCCTCAGCAACGCGCGCCCGCGGCTCATCGCGATCCGTCCCGGTGTTTACCCCGAGATGGTTTACATCGGTTCCCGACGGCCGTTCCTCACGCTGCGCGGCGCCGACCGCGAGGCGTGCGTCATCGCTTACGCCAACAACAACAACTTCAACGCGGGCAACAACCGCGCGATGGTGGCGATCGACGCCAACGATGTCTCGCTCGAGTTCCTCACCTTGCACAACACCACCCCCCGCGGCGGCTCCCAGGCGGAGGCCCTGCGCGGCAACGGGCGCCGTGTCGTGCTCGACCGCGTCACGCTGCGCAGCTTCCAGGACACATTGCTCTGGAACGGCGCGCTGTTCGTGACCGACAGCCTTATTGAGGGGGACGTTGATTTTATGTGGGGTGGCGGAGCATGCTTTTTCCAGCGCTGCGAGATCCGCTCGGTCTCGGCCGGCTACCTCGCGCAGGTGCGTAACGCCGAGGCGGGGCGCGGGAACGTCTATGTTGATTGCCGCCTGACCGCCGCTCCGGGCGTGACCAACGTCTATCTCGCGCGCATCGATCCGCGTGCCGGCGTGGCCAACACGTGGCCGTATAGTGAGGTGGTTTTTATCGGCTGCGCCATGGGGCCGCACATCCGTCCGGAGGGCTGGCTGCTGAACAACGCGACGGCGGCGCCGGACGTGCGCTTCTGGGAGGCGGGTTCGACCGACCTCGAGGGTAACCCGCTGGATCTCTCCCGCCGGTTGGTCGACGCGCGGCGGATCGACGCCGCGACGACCGCGCGTTACCGCGATCCGGGGTTCGTGCTCGGGTGGTCGCCGCCGGCGGCGCGGGCCGGTGCCCCTGTGGCCGAGCGATTGACGGGTTTATCGACGCGCGCCCGGGTGGGAGCCGAGCCGGTGATCGTGGGCTTCGTGTTGGCGGGCGCGGCCGCAAAGCCTGTTTTGGTGCGCGGCGTTGGCCCGACGCTGGGGGTGTTCGGCGTGGCCGACGCGCTGGCGCGTCCGCGCATCGAGCTCGTGCGTGGCTCGGAGGTGCTCGGCGCCAATGCGGGCTGGGCGTCCGGTGGCGACGCGACGGGAATCGCCGCTGCGTCGGCACGGGCGGGGTTGTTTCCCCTGGATGTCGCCTCGCCCGATTCGGCGCTGCTCGCGACGCTCGCACCGGCGGCGTACACGGCGGTGATCACCGACGCCTTGGGACGTGGCGGCAACGGGCTGGTGGAGATTTACGATTTGGCGGCCGTCGACGGCGGGGCACGTCTCGCTAATCTTTCGGCGCGGGCGGTCGCGGGAACGGAGGATGCAGCGTTGATCGCCGGCTTCACCGTCGCGGGAACAGCGCCGAAGGCCGTGCTAATCCGCGCGATCGGCCCGACGCTCGGAGCTTTCGGTGTGGAGGGTGCGCTAAGGAAGGCGACCCTCACGCTCTTTCGCGGGCAGTCAGCCGTGGCGGCTAACTCCGGCTGGACAGGTTCTTCCGATGCGCTGGAGATCGCGCGCCTCTCGGCGGTGGCGGGTGCTTTCCCCTTGGTCACCGGTAGCGGTGACGCCGCCTTACTCGCCCGGCTGGAGCCAGGGAACTACACCGCGCAGGTGAACGGCGCCGCCGGCGAGACTGGTGTGGCGTTACTCGAAATCTACGAGGCCCTCTGAGCCGCGACTCCTCCCTAAAAAACACTCAACGCCCTGACCCCATACCCAAGGGGTCAGGGCGTTGGGCGTTTGTGGGGTGCGGTTGAGCCACCGACCGGATTCCTATGGGGCCGTTGAGAGCGTGAGGCTTATTTTTTGCCCTTCGCTCCCTTGCCCTTCTTGGGGGCCTCGGGTGGAGGCGGGTCGGTGAGGGCGAGCGCGGCGGAGGTCTCCATTTGACGCGACCAGAGTGCCTCCAGCTCCCGGACTTTTTCCGGCTGCGCGGGGGCGAGGTTACGTTGTTCGCCGCGATCGCGGGACAGGTCGTAAAGCTCCCAGCCGCCTCCTTTCAGCGCGACGAGTTTCCAGTCGCCCGCGCGGATCGCCCGATGGCCCTCGTGTTCCCACCAGAGGAAGTCGCGGGCGATGTTCACGTCGGCCGCGAATGCCGGCACGAGGCTTCGTCCCGGCGCGGGTGGCACGTCATGGCCGCGAACCGCCGCGGGCTTCGTCGCGCCGGCTAGTTCCAGCAGGGTTGGCACGACGTCGATCAGATGCACCGGAGTGCGTCGCAATTCGCCGCGGGCTTTGATGCCGGCGGGCCAGTGCGCGATGAACGGTGTGGCGATGCCGCCCTCGTGCACCCAGGTCTTGTGGCGGCGGAAAGGTGTGTTGGCGGCGCTTGACCAACCGGGCCCTAGGCAAAGGTAGGTGCGCGCCGATCCCAACGGAGCTGAGGGATCGTGACCGTCCCCGCGCACCATGATCTCGGCGCTGGCGCCGTTGTCGGAGGCGAAAAGGATTACGGTATCATCGAACGCCCCCATCGCCTTGAGCTGGGCGATCACGCGGCCGATCTCACGGTCCATGCGGTCCACCATTGCGGCGTGCACCGCCATCTTGCCGGCCTGGAACCGGCGCTGCTCGGGCGTGAGTTCGGTCCAAGGGAGCGGGCGGTTGATTTCACCCGGGCCGAGGATCGGGAACGCGTCGGGAAAGTGGTAGGGCGGCCCCACGTCGCGCTCCATTGGCGGCCGGTCGTGGTTGACCAGCCCCATGCGCCGCTGCCGGTCGTGACGCTCGGCGGCGATCTCGTCCCAGCCGCGGAGGTAGGTGTCGCGGTGGCGCGCGATGTCCTCGGCCGGCGCGTGGAGGGGAAAGTGCGGTGCGGTGAAGCACAGGTACTGGTAGAACGGGCGCCCGGGAAATTTCTCCGCGTGCTCGCGCAGGTACTTGATCGAGCGCTCGGCGGTGGCGACGGTCACGTGGTAATCGGGCGTCTGGACGTCGGGCACGCCGTCGTCGGTGTTACCCGGGGCCTTGAAGAAATTGTTCTGCCCCTGACCGATCTCGAAGCTGTGGTCGAAGCCGAGGTCGCGCGGGCGGCCGTCGATGTGCCATTTCCCGGAATGGTGGTTCCGGTAGCCGGCGGGCCGGAGTAGTTCGCTCACGAGCGGCGCCCAAACGGGACGCACGCCCCGGCCGCCGCTGGCGATGCCCGGCACGATGTCGCGGCGCACCTGCTGCGCGTAGTAGCCGGTGGTGATCGCGGCGCGGGAGGGCCAGCAGCGCGCGGTGTTGTACGCCTGGGTGAACCGCAGGCCGTTCCGGGCGAGAGCGTCAAGGTTGGGCGTCGGGATCTCGCCGCCGTAGCAGCCGAGGTCGGACCAGCCGAGATCGTCGGCGAGGATCACGAGGAAGTTCGGCCGCGCGGCCCGGGTGGAGACGGCGAACGCGAGCAAGGCGGCGAGCAGGACGGGGGTTCTCATGCGGGGGCGGCGGCAGTGAACGGTCCGCCGCCGGCGGATGGCAAGCGCCACGGGCGCTTGCGGAGCCGCGGGGCTGTGCTGAAGCTCCCACCCATGCTCGCCCCCGCGTTCGTCCGTGTACTCGTGTTGATCGCCCTTGCGGCCGGTACGGTCTCGAGCGCGGGTGCCGTGCAGCGCGAGGAGTCCGTTGTGCTGCCCGACGGGAGGCGGGTCTCGATTGCGGTGCCGGCGGGGTTCAAGTTCGTCCAGTCGCGCGACTCCGGCGGGGCGCCGCGTGCCGCGTTGAACGCGTCCGACGGAGCGGCGAGCCTGGAGTTTTCCTTTCTGCCCGATCCCGACGGCAAGGCGCTGCGCCTCCGCGGGCGCAACGAGCTCATGGTGGAGTTTTTCCAGGAGTACGTCGCGGGTTCGGTGGAGAAGGCGATGGAGTTCCAGGAGCTTTCAGCCCGGCGCGGGGTGGGCACTTTCTGCGTGTTCACCGATGCCGCGCTGGTTGGGAAAACGAATCTTCCGCCGAACGAGTACCATCATCTCACCGCGGGCCTGAAGGCCTGGGCGGGCTGGATGGTCGTGTTCCGGCTTTTCAGCCAGGACGTGAAGTCCGAACCGCACCTCGCGGCGCTGCGCGTGGTGCGGGAGAGCGTGGAAGAGCGGCCGGTGCCGCTGCGCTGAAGCGGGGGACTGAAGGATGGCGCGGTGCGCCGGTCAGAGCTTGCGGACGGCGTAGGCCATCGCTTCGGCGATACGCTCGAACTGCTCCTCGGTGTGCATGGCGGAGATCGCGGTGCGCACAAGGTCTTTGCCGGCGGGCACGGCGGGCGCGATGGACATGACGGTGAAGACGCCCTTTTCCATCAGGGCCCGCCAGAAGAGGTAAACGCGCTCCTTGGAGCCGAGCACGATCGGGACGGCTGGGGTCTCGCTTTCCCAGGTGTCCAGCCCGAGCGACTTGAGCATCGCTCGGTAGCGCCGGGTGTTGGCCCAGAGCTTCTCAAGGTGTTGCGGTTCCTGCTGCATGATCTGCAGCGAGGTCTGCGCGATCGCGGCCTGGCTCGGGCTGATGGCGGCGGAGAAGATCGTCTGCTTCGAGTGCGAGCGCAGGTACTCGATGATCTCGCGTGAGGCCGCGATGAAGCCTCCGGTGCTGGCGAGGGACTTCGACATGCTGCCGCAGACGACGTCGACCTTGTCGTTGAGGTTGAAATGGTCGGCGGTGCCGCGGCCGCGCCGGCCGAGCACGCCGAAGCCGTGGGCGTCGTCGAGCACCGTGAAGCAGCCGTGTTCCTCGGCGATCTCGGTGAGCTCGGGCAGGCGCGCGATATGGCCCTCCATCGAGTAAACACCCTCGATGACCATCATTTTCGCGGCCTCGGAGCCGAGCGAGGTCAGGACGTTGCGGAGATCCTCGGGACTGTTGTGCGAGAAGCGCTCCACCGTGGCCATCGAGAGCCTGATGCCGTCCCACAGGCACGAGTGGATGTTTTTGTCGGCGAGGATGAGGTCGCCCTTCTGCGCGAAGGCCGCGACGCTCGAGAGGCAGGAGAGGTAGCCGGCGACGTGGATGTGGCAGGCTTCGCGCCCGAGGAACTCAGCCAGCTTCTCCTCGAGCTCCACGTGGTAGAAGCGCGAACCGTTCGAGGTGCGTGCCCCGGTGGTGCTCGTGCCCCATTTGCTCATGGCGGCCTGGCCGGCCTCGATCACCTTCGGGTGAAACGACAACCCCAGGTAGTCGTTGCTGGAGAGCATGATCATGTCGCGGCCGTTGAGCCTCACGTTGGTGCCCGTCTGGGCTTCCATCGCGTGGTAGTAAGGCGCGTACTTCAGCCTCATCTTCGTCGCGTAATCGTCCTGGCAGCGGGAGAGCAGGGCTTTCCGGTTGCGGGTGAAGAGGCTGAGCGGCATGCGGCGCGAACCGTGGTTCCCGACTCGCGGGATTGCAAATGAAAGTTCCCCCGCGGCGCGGGTTCGACTACCCCCGCGCGGAGCGCAGTTCGGAAAGCCAGCCGTCGAGTTCCGTGGCGTGATCCCGCCAAGTGCGGATCGGGCGGCGGCGGGCCGCCGCGGTCAACTCCGCGAGCAGTGCCGGTTCGGCGAGCAGTCGGCCGATCGCCTCCGCCAGGCCGTCCGGGGTGGCTTCCCTCATGGTGAGGCAACCTCCGCCCGCCGCGGCCTCGCCGAGCGCGCCGCGGCCGGAGCAAACGCACGGCTTGCCGCGGGCCACGCTCTCCAGCACCGGGAGCCCGAATCCCTCGGCGATGGAGGGGTAGACGGTGAAGCTGCAGGCGGCGTAGGCGGCCGCCACCGTCGCGTCTTCCGCCGGGCCGTCGTGCCGCAAGGGCCGTCCGGCCGCCTGCAGCGCGCGAAGGCGCGCGAGCGCCCGCGCGCCGGTGGCGGGCTGCAGCAGCCCGATCAACCGCAGCTCGAAGCGGAAGCCGCGGTCCCAGAGCCGTTCGGCGGCCTCAAGCAGCGCGAGGTGATTCTTGCGGCCCTCGATGCTCCCCACGCAGAGCACCAATGGAGTCTCCGGGAGCGCACCGGCCGGCGGTGACGCGGCTTCCAGGTCCGTGCCGAGCGGGATCGCGCGCACGGGTGGCGTGCGCGGGATTCCGAGCCACCGCCAGTAGTCGACCAGCGCGTCGCGCGAGTCGGCCGACACGGCGGCGATCCCGTCGAAGTCCAGCAACTCCTGCAGGTACGCCGGGAAACGCGCCACCGTGCCGGGCGGGGTGAGCTCGGGGAGGCGGAGCGCGATGGCGTCGTGAAAGATCGCGACGCGCGGGCCGGCGGTCGCCCGGAAAAGCGCCGGCAGCGCGGCGGCCACGCCCGGGGAAAAGATTTCGGGCACGATGAGTCCCGCGTTGGCCGGGAGCGGCGGGGCCTCCGGGTGCCGCAGGCGCCGGAAGGTGCCGAGCCACCGCCGTGCGAGCGGCCATCGCGCGCCTCGGCCCGTTGTTCCCCCGGGATGGGCAAGGTTGGCCTCTTCCCATGCCTCCAGCGGCCGCCACGCGCGCCGGTGGGGATCGTGCGTGATCGCGATGGCTTCCGCGCCCAGCGCGTTCCGCAACGAACGTGCCACGCGTTGCACGCCGGTGCGCGCGCGTGTGTGCGACGTGTGGGAAAGATCGACGAGGACGGGCGGCATCAGGGCGGCGCGAGGCGCCAGAGTCCGACGTTGCCGACGCGCGCGACGCGGGTCCAGTTCCCGGGACAGCGCCGGAAAGCCTCGGTCGCCTCCGATTCGAAGAGCACCGCGCCGATCTCCCGGTCGGCGGTTTGGAGCCGTTCCGCGTGGCGCGTGAAGTCCGCCGGCTGCAGCTGGTCGGAGCGCAGGACGGCGAACGGGGTGTAGTAATAGAGCGCGCCGCTGAAGGCGGAGCACACCACGAGCGCGCCCGGGCGGAAACGTGCGAGGGCGGCCCCGGCGCCGTCGGCATACGCCTGCTCGTAGCGCCGCATCTCGAACACGGCGAGGCGCGGCGACCAGTGGACCGCGATCGCCGCGGCCCAGAGGACGAGGACCGCCGCCGCCGCCGGGCGGAAGACCCGCGGCCAGCGCGCGCCCGGCCCCCGCGCCAGCGCCTCGACCCCGATGAGACCGGCGAGGATGAGGGCGGGCATCGCCGGCAGGATGAAGCGCAGGCACCACCAGACCTCATGGGAAACCTCGTAGAAGGCGTAACATCCCGCGATCGCCGCGAACACGAGTAACAGCGCCAGCAGCCGCCGGCCCCGTGTTTCCTTCCGGGCCGCCGCGGCCAGCGGCAGCGCCAGCAGCGCCGCTGGCAGCAGCAGCGCGAGCCACTTGGCGAAGTGGAGCGCCGTCCGCGGACCGTATTCCAGCGCGAACGCCGCCCCGATGTTGCCATAGCCCGAGGCGAGCGGGTGCCCGTAGAGCGCGTGGTTGTACCAGGCCAGCCACGCCGCTCCCGGCAGGCCCCCGGCGACGAACGCCGCCCAGCGTCTCGGGGAAAATCCGATGAGCAGGAGCAGCGCCGGTGCCAGCAGAAGGTTGGTCGGCCGCACCAAGGTGGCGACCGCGAGCGCCCCTCCGGCCGCCGCCGCCCAGGCCGAGGAGCCGCCGGCGCGCAGTCCCGCGACGAGCGCCGCGAGCCCCCACGTGGTCGCCAACGTGTCGCTCAAGGGCTGGATCGAGGTGAAAAGAAACACTGGGCAGGCCGCCAGCGCGACCACCCCGGCGCCCGCGAGCGGTGGTCCGAGTCCGAGCCAGCGGGCGGCAAGGTACATCAGCGCCAGCGCGCCCACCGCGGCCCCGAGCATGACGGCTGATGTGCCGGCACCGGTTCCCAACACGGCTTGGGCCGCGGCGAGGTGCAGCGGCAGTCCCGTGGGGTAGGTGGGATTCAGCCGGTCGGCGTCACGCGCCGGGAAAAACCCCTGGGGCAGGAAGTGCATCCGGTCCAGCCGCGCCACGGGGCCAAGCTCAGGCGGCGCGCGCAAGGTCTCCTGCAGCCGGCCTTCGCCGAGGAGCCGCGCGCTGTTCAGGTACCCTGAGGAGTCGGCGCCTCCCGCCACCACCGCTGCATGGCGGTGGAGAAAGACGGCGTACAGCAAGAGGGCCGCGATCCCCGCCAGGAGCGGCCAGCGGGCGAACGCTCGTCCGGAGGGGGGATTCGGATTTGACATGCCGCGGTCGCGTTTTGGGATTCGCGCACCCTGTCTGTGGCAAAAACGGAATTCAAGCGCCCGCGCGGTCCGCGGTCCCCCTTCTGCCGGCGCCGGTCCGCCTGCCGCGCATGACGCGTCCGCCCGACGACGCCCCGCGCGGCTTCCTCCTGCGGTGGTTGCGGCTCCGCCCGCGCCTCGTGCTGGCGGGCCTGGTGGCCGGTTTTTTACTGGCGGTGGCGGAGTTCCATGACCCGGACCGCGGGTTCACGAGTCTGCTCTCGATCGGTGATATCCTCGGTGAGACCAAGGTGAGCGCGTTGCGCGCGGTGCCCCACCATGTTTACGAGGGCTCGGCGGGTTACGATGGCGCCTACTACGTGCAGCTGGCGCTGCATCCCGCGCTCGACAACCCGGAGCTGCTGCGGGCGATCGACAACCTGCCCTACCGCGCCCGTCGCATCCTCACGAGCTGGGCGGCATGGGCGCTCGGCGCGGGCCGGCCGGCGTGGGTTGTGCCGGCCTACGCTCTGCTCAACGTCGGCTGCTGGCTCGTGCTCGGCTGGGTGCTGTTGCGGTGGTTCCCCCCGGATGGCTGGGGCAACGTGATCCGCTGGAGCGCGGTGATGTTTTCCCACGGCATGTGCATGAGCGTTCGCCATTCGCTCGTCGACGGCCCGGCGCTGCTGCTCGTCGCGCTGGCCATGCGTTGGCTGGAGGATGGTCGCGGCGTGGCCGGCGGGGCCGCGCTCGCGCTTTCGGGTCTGGCCAAGGAGACCAGTCTCCTGGCCGCCGCCGGCTTGCGGGTCGACCTGCGGGCGCCGCGCACTTGGCCGGCGGTCGCCGGGCAGGTCGCCCTCGTGGCGGCGCCGCTCTTCGCCTGGATGGCTTACGTCCGCTGGCGCTTCGGCCCGGCCGAGGATCCGGGCATGGGCAACTTCACCTATCCGTTCGCCGGCTACCTCGAGAAACTTGGCGCATCCCTGCGTGATGCCGGTGCCACCGACGCGACGCCGCTGGCCTGGGCCACGCTCGCCACCGTGGCGGCGCTGGCGGTGCAGTGGGGTTTCCTCGCGTTCCGGCCGCGCCCGGAGGATCGCTGGTGGCGCGTCGGCGCGGCTTTCGCGTTGATGGCGGTTTTCCTGTCCACCCCGGTGTGGGAAGGCTATCCTGGCGCGTCGACTCGTGTGCTGCTGCCGATGACGCTCGCCTTCAATATTCTCGTTCCCCGCGGAAGGAAGTGGCTGCCGGTCCTGCTGGCGGGAAATCTCACGGTTGCGGCGGCGGTCTTCGAGTATTCGCCGCCGCGCGAGTTCTTCGCGGTGCGCGCGGAGGAGACGGTGCGTGACGCGGTACGGGTTTCCGCGGGCAAGGGCTGGCACGGGCCGGAGCGGCACGGCCGAAACACCTGGCGCTGGAGCGCGGGGAAGGCGGAGCTTCGGTTGCACAACTCGAGTGGAGCGCCGTTGAAAGTGGCGATGAGCGGTCTGGTTGGGGCTGGATCCGGGGAGCAGCGCTTGCGGGTGACCGCGGGGGAGCGGATGCTCTTCGGCGACACCTTCGGCGTTAAGCCCGGCGAGATGCGCTTCGGCCTCACGCTCCCCGCGGGGGAGACGGTTCTAAGCTTTGAGTGCGACCAGCCGGGCCGCCGGATCGGCACCGACCCGCGCGAGCTGGCTTATCAGGTCATAAACCTTGAGATCAGCGTGCGACGTTGAGGCGGAGCTTTTGGAACCGGGAGGCCCGGAAGGGTCGGAAAAGCAAGGCGAGGTTCCAATCCCGGCGGTTGGTGTAGCCGCGGCTGCAGCCGCGGACCATCCTGAGACCCCTGCCGTCGAAGGCTCTTCCGTCTCGCTCCACGGGTTTTCAACCACGGATGCCAACGGATGGGTGGTGCGGGGGTTCTTGGATAGAACCACGAGGGACGCCAAGGCACCCTAAGCGGAAGCAGCGGGAACTAGTCGGTCGAGGTCGTGCCCCGCGCCAGGTTGGCGATATTCCACTGCGATCAGCCTCCGTGCCTTCCTAAGTTCCGTGGGCTAACCCCGCCCTTTCGGGCCTTCATCCCGTTTGTGGCGCCAGTTCCTCCGTGCCTCGGAGTCTCGGTGGGAAAAATTTCGTGGCACGGTCCGCGTTGGCGCGGGGTTGCGCTCCGGTCCGGAAACTGAAGCATCCGCGGCCTTCCGCCGATGAGTTCCTTCCTCGAGCCTTTTCTCCGCCTACTGCCGCCGTACCGACGGGCGGCGCGGGAAAACGAGAGGCTGCGGCGGGACCTCGCGGAGCTGAAATCGGCCCACGCCGACTGGGTGCGATTCTTCCCGCCCGGGCATTTCTATTCTCCGCTGCCTTCACGCGAGGAGACCGCGGAGGCTTTCGCGCGCGGCGGCTTCGGACCGCCTTTTCCCGGGGTCGACCTGAATGAGGCGGGGCAGGTGGAGAGGTTGGAACGCTTCGCCGGATGGTACGCCGAGCAGCCTTTCCCCGAGGAAGCGGCCCCCGGGCGGCGCTTTCATCTCGCGAATCCATCCTACGGCCATTTCGACGCGATCATGCTCTACGCGATGCTGCGCGAGGCGCGGCCTCGACGGATCATCGAGGTGGGGTCGGGTTTCAGTTCGGCCGCGATGCTCGACCTCAACGAGCACGTGCTCGGTGGCGCGGTGGACTTCACCTTCATCGATCCCGACATGCGGCGTCTGCGTCCCCTGCTGCGCGAGGGCGACGCGGGTCGCGTCACGCTGGTCGAGCGCCGGGTGCAGGAGGTGCCGCTGGAAACGTTCGCCGCGCTCGGGGCGGGCGATGTGCTGTTCATCGACTCGTCGCACGTGAGCAAGATCGGGAGCGACGTGAACCGGCTCTACTTCGACGTGCTGCCCGCGCTGGCGCCCGGCGTGCTCATCCACATCCACGATGTCGCCGGCAACCTGGAGTACCCGCGCGAGTGGTTCGACGAAGGCCGCGCGTGGAACGAGCAGTATCTGCTGCGCGCGTTCCTGATGCATAACGCGGCCTACCGCATCGAGCTCTTCACCGGCTGGCTTTTCAACACCCGCCACGCGTGGTTCCGCGAACGGATGCCGCTCTGCGCCCGCGGCGGGGGCGGCCAGCTCTGGCTGCGCAAGCTCGCCCGCTGAACCGCCTCAGTCCGCGGCCCGCGGCAAGGCGACGGGGACTGTCAGGGTGCTGGTGGTCATCACGAACTCATCGCGGCTGCCCGCGCGCACCAGCAGTCCGATCTGATGCTCACCCGCGGGGATGTCCGCGGTCGGGAGCGCGAGAAAGAAACCCGCGTTCCTCCACTCCGGCCGGCCCATGATCCGCGGCACGTCGTCCCGCGGAACGGAGACGGCGGAGAACACGCGGGGGGTGTTGCCCTCGCGCAGGATGACGCGGATCGCGCCGCGCGCGAAGGCTTCGCCCTCGATCCCCGCCCAGCCCTTGACGAGGGTCCGCTCCGGATCGGCCTGGATGGTCTCAAGGTAATAGGTGATCCGGCCTGACTCCACAGCCCGGGGCGGATCGTCCTCCGGTTTGCAGACCGGCTGGAGGGCATAGAGCCCGCGGCGCCGCGCTTCGCGCAGCAGGCCGGTCGCGTGGGCCGGGATGGGATGGAGGGCGAAGGCCCCGCGACCGTCCTCGCCGTGCTCGAAGTAGTGGTTCACGGCGAGGTCACGGCACGTGATCCAGGAGTCGAGCGCGGCGCGATGGCTCCGGTTGGCGGCGAAATTGAACGTGAGGAGCGTCGCGGCCGCCACCGGCAAGGCCATTCTGGGACGGCGCAGCAGGCCCGCTTGCTCGACGGCGAGCCAGAGCGCGACGGCCCAGGCGATCGCGCTGATGATTTGGTAACGGGAATACACGATTCCCTTGGCGTGATCCGCGCGACCGAGGGCGATCATGGCGGCCGCGAGACCGAGGAAGACCAGCAGGGTGAATGCGACGGGATATTCGCGCGTCCCGCGGCGCCGCAGGCTGATGCCAGAAAGTATGACCAGCGCCGTTCCGGCCAACGGTGCCGCCACCGCGTGGCCGAGGGAGGGCGTGGAACCGAGGAGGGACAGCCAGTACAGCAACACGCGGCCGGTCTGCTCGAATGATGCGACCGGGCCGGCGTGGCCGCTATTCATCCGGAAGCCGGCGAAGAAGAGCCCGGTCGCGATGGCGCCTACGGCCAGCCAGAGAAGCAGCGCGCGGCGTCGCCGCTGCCCGGCGAGCAGCAGGGCTCCCGCGGGCCAGATCGCGAGGCCGTGGGCGAGGGTGAAGGTGGCGGCGAGACCGGCCGCGGCCGCGCCCGCGAAACGGCCGCGTCCCGGGGCGGCCAGCGCGAGGACCGCCAGAACCGCGAAAAGAATCACGACGAAGTGGTCGATCGACGCTCCGGACCACGCGAGATTCTCGTAGTTACCCAGTTGGAAGACAAAAGTCGCCAGCAATAGCCCCAGCAGCAGGCGGCGGCGCGGGTCGCGCACGTGCAGCGTGAGCGCGAGACAGGCCGCGACCATCGCGAGGTTGCCGATCCAGTCCAGTACGACGAAGTCGATCCCTCCGGTGAGCCAGTAGCTGGCGGCGAAGATCAGCCGGCTCACAACCATGCGGTGCTCGTTGTTCACGCTGAGCAGCTCGCGGGCGATCTCCGCGACCGGCGGTCGGGAGTCGAGCTTGAGGGCCAGGGCGAGGGCGGTGTCGAACTCGTCCCAATAGACCACATTGCGGCGCGCATCCGCCGTCAGATCAAACACCCGCCAGACGGGCAGCAGGGCCAGGAGTAAGAGCACGATCGTGCCCAGCCGGATTCCGCCGTCGGGGGCGGTTTCGCGGGGGGCGGGAGTTTCAGCGGGGTCGGCGGCCATCGCGGTGCGGACCTCGCTCAGCCTCCGGTGGCGGGTTGTCCGCGCAACCGGCCTAACCTGATATTTCCGACGGAAACTTTCGCTGCCGGCGCGTCGCCCGTTCCCGCCCAGCTGGCGGGCAACTCCAGACGGAAGACGCTGCCGCGTGGAACCGCCGGCTCGTGGTGCAGCGAGCCGCCCAGCACGCGCAGGTAGGCCTTGGTGATCGCCAGTCCGAGCCCGAAGCCGCCGCTGGCGCGGCCGCGGGATTGGTCGGGGCGGTAGAAGCGCTCGCTGAGCCGCGTCCGGTCCTCGGGGGCGATGCCGGGCCCCTCGTCCATCACGCTGACCGCGGAGGAGCTCTCGGTGCGCCGCACCTGCACCCGGATGGTCGTGGCCTCCGGCGAGTACTTGATGGCGTTCTCGATGAGGTTCTGCAGGGCCTGCCGGAAGAGGACGGGGTCGGTGACCAACGAGCAATCATCGCCCGAGATCTCGATCGTCTGGCGTTTTTGCTCGGCCAGCACCGTGAGGTCCGCCGCGCACTCGCGGGCCGAGTCCAGCAGGTCGACCTTCGTGCGTTCCGCAGCCTGGCCGCCGCCGGCGCTGGCCAGCTCGAGCAGGCGCTCGACGAGGCGCTGGAGACGCTGGGCCTCCTCCAACATGGAGCCGATGATCTCGCGGTATTCCTCCTCCGTGCGCCCTTTCCGGAGGCCGACCTCCCCGACGCTGCGCAGTGTGGAGAGCGGCGTCCGCAACTCATGGGAAGCGTCGGCGACGAAGCGGTCGAGCGCCTCGAAGGAATGCTGGAGCCGGTCGAGGGTGACGTTGAAGACGCCTCCCAGCCGGCCCAGCTCGTCCCCCGGGTTCTCCACCGGCAAGCGCCGGCCGAGGTCGTCGACCGAGATCCGGTTCGCCTCCTCCGCCATGCGGTCGAGCGGCAGGAGCCAGCGGCGGGTGAGGACGTGGCCGCCGAGCACGAGCAGCGCGACCATCACCGGCAGGCTCACGAAGATGATCAGGCGCAGGTCGGGCAGGGCGTCGGCGTGGGGCTGGTGGATCCGGATGAGGCGGATCATCCAGTGGGCGGGCAGTGCGCTCGATTCGAAGGGGACGACGAGGGTGCGCAGCCGCAGGTCCGGCGCGACGTTGAAGACGCTGATGAGGCCGTCGCGACCGATCGACCTCCGCGGGGCGGAGGGGAGGGCGAGGTTACGATTCTCGGTGAACGGCCAGACGCGGCGCACGAGCTGGTCGTTCTCGTCCCAGATCTCGAACCACGGATAATCGGTCATCCAGGGCGCGGGGCGGGTGAGGGATTTCCCCTTCCACAGCAGGGCGCGCTTCGGCGAGACGGTGAGGTTGGACTCGATCGTCTTGAGATCCAGGCGGAGCTGGTGATCGAGCGGCCGGGCAAGCCGCACCGCGACGTACGTGTAGAGGCTGGCGGCGAAGACGGTGAACAGCACCGTGCCGCCCACCGCGTACCACAGCCCGAGGCGGAAGCGGATGGTGCGCCGCGACCACCAGTCGGCGAGGTTTGTCCCGGAGGATTTCAAGCTCCGGGCTCCCCGATCCGGTAGCCGACGCCGCGTTCGGTCCGGATCAGGCTGGGCTCGCCCTCGGCGTCGACCTTTTTGCGCAGGCGCATGATCTGCACGTCGATCACGTTATCGAGCGACGTGAGGCGCCGGGGTTGCTTCCACACGTCGCGCTCCAGCATCTCTCGGCTCACGGTGTGACCCTGGTTGAGCATGAAGTACTCGAGCACGTCGACCTCGCGGGGTGTGAGCGCGATCTCGCGACCCGCGCGCACCGCGACCCGCGCGCGGGTGTCGAGCTGCAGGTCACCGCAGCGCAGGATTCGCGGCGGGTTCCGGTCGGAGCGGCGCAACAGCGCCCGGCAGCGTGCGATCAGTTCCGCGAACGCGAAGGGCTTCGTGAGGTAGTCGTCCGCGCCGCCGTCGAGTCCCTGCAGGCGGTCGTTCAGGGTGCCTCGGGCGGTGAGCATCAGCACGGGCGTCGCGTCGCCGCCGCCGCGCAGCTGGCCGAGGAGCTCGATGCCGTCGCGGCCGGGCAGCATGCGGTCGAGGACGCACAGATCAAAGCCGCCGGCCTTGAGCAGGCGCGAGGCCTCGCCGCCATCGGCGGCCTCGGTGACGATCCAACCCTCGAGGACCATGCCTTCGCGGATGGAGGCGCGGGTCTTCTCCTCGTCCTCCACCAGCAGGATGCGGGGCGCTCTCGTCGTTTCCGGGGTGGCCATGATCGCGGTGGAACGTGCCTAGGTTGGCGCGCGGGGGTCGGAAGGCAATCCGGCTGATAATGATGTCATCCGCCGTCGCGCGCGTACGGGGGCCGAGCGCGCTTTGGAACAGCTCCGCCAGGGGACCAACCACGAAGGGAAACGAAGGAATGCGAATCGGGCGGTCACCACGAAACCCGCGAAAGGCACGAAAGTTTTCGAAGCGAGGGAGGGATGAATTCCCGAAAAGAGGCTGTTAACGGAAGGCCGCGCCGCTTCGTCGCAACCGCCGCGCTGCTCAGGCTACGCTGCGCCGGGAGGGCGAGTGAATGCGAGAGGGAGAAAGGGATGATTGGCGTAAGGGTTTTCCGATGATCCGAGAGTGGCCCGCCTGAGGCGGGTGAACACCCTCGGCCGCATTGCACGCGTTTCATGACGATATTCGGTCCGGTATTTCCGGACGAGAGACGTGCCGTGTAGCCGCGTCCGCCCGCCGCGGACCATGCGGAGCTTAGCACGGCCTAAGCCGGTTCTTAAGGCAGCGAGTTTGAACCGCGAATTTCTCCAAGGGCGCGGATGAATGCGACGCTGGCGTGACCGAGGGGAAACGTGGCGAGAAAAACGGTCTACGGGTCCAGCGGCGCGGATGGCGCGGATGAGTAACCGGGCGGTATGCCTTTCCGAACTTTCCGGCCTTCTGTTCAAGTTGCGGCTTGTCTGGCGGCGTCTTCGCGTCGCTTCCCGCCCGCGATCCGGATTCCTGGTCTCGAGATGCACTCCGTTACCTCCGTTCGCTCCTGTGCCCCGGCCTGGGCTGAACCGTGTGACGACCGTCACGTTGGTCGTCCCGCTCTGATTATTCCTGAGTTCGCTCAGAGTGCCGCGAGCACCTCGAGACGGCGGCGGTAGCGGGCGCCGACCACGGCCGGCGCGAAGCGCTCCGCGATCGTCGAGCGCGCGGCGGCACCTAGCCGGGCGCGCAGATCCGGATCGGCGAACAGTGCGCGCATCTGTTCCGCGGCGTGCGCCGGGTCGGGGTCGGCCCAGGTACCGCCTTTCGCGTAGGGGCCGTGGCTGCGCGCCAGGGTCACGATCGTCGCGCGCACCGGCCGGCCGTTCGCGGGAGTGACGAACTCCGCTGTCGCCGACCAGTCCGTGCTGATCACCGGTTTGCCCAGATGCATGCACTCGGCCACGGCGAGGCCGAATCCCTCGGAGCGGTGGAGGGAGACCAGGCAGTCGCAGGCGGCCTCCAGCGCGTACAGGTCGGCGCGCGACAGCGTTTCCGAGAGAAGCACGGTGCCGGGAAGATCGCGCACCGCCTCGCGCAGGGCGGCGAAGTCAGCCTCGTTACCCGCCACGTTCTGGACCTTGAGCACGAGCGCGGCTCCGCCGCCTGCGCTCGCCGGCGGCAGGGCGGCGCGGCGGAAGGCATCCACCGCGGCCCGCGGGTTTTTCCGCTCCGCGTAGGAGTTGAGGTCGAACAGCGCGAGGAACAGGAAGGCTTCCCGCGGCAGCCCGAACCGTGCCCGCCAGGTGGCGCGGTCCCCGTTCGGTGGCGGGAAGGCGATCGCGTGCGGCATCGTCAGCACGGGCAACGGTGATTTCTCCCGCACGGCCGCCGCGGTGAAGTCGCTCGGGCACCAGATCTCGTCGAAGAAATCGAAGCTCGGCAGCCAGGCGTCGGGGAACTCCGGCAGCTCCCACGCGAAGTACCCGATGTTATAGCGTCCGGCGCGGAAGCCGGCCCCGTGGTGATGGTCGATCTCGTGCGCCGCGGGCGGATCGATGTGGAATACGTTCACCCCATGCGGATTTTCCCCGCCCAGCCGGGCCGCGTAGGTGTCGTCGCCGAGGCGGTTGCGGCAATTGAGCTTCAGCGGCACCAGGGCCGTGGGCAGCCCGGCGGCGTCGGCGGCACGGACCATGCAGCGCGCTGATTCGCCCACGCCGAGATCGGCGGTGAGGAAGCCGACGATGTTCAGGCCCAGCCGCGCGTGCCGGCGGGCGAACGCCGCCGAGAACGGCGCCGCGCGCTGGCTGAAATCGAAGATCACCTCGCCGTCCGCGGTGGCGATCGTCTCCACGCGCAGCTGCCGGTTGCGGTGCTGCGCGCGAAAGCGCTGCCACGGGCCGAGGCCCGTGACGCGACCGGCCCAGGCGAGGAGGTTGGTGAAGCCCGCGCCGTCCAGGGCGAGGGTGAGCGCGGCCGGTTCCGCCGAGGGCACGGTGAAGCCGAGTTCCCACGGCCCGGTCGTCCCGCGCGCCACCGATCCCGCGGGCGTTCCATCGACCGCCAGCATAAGGCCGGGTGTGCCGCGCTCGCAGCCCCGCGCCTGGGGATGAACGCGGGCGTGGCCGCGGACGACGAGGCGGGTTCCCGCCGCCAACGGTGGCAGCCGGACCTGGGCGGTGTCGCGGATCCAGGCCGATCCCGGCTCGAACTCGTCGAAGAAAAGCCCGGCGTACGCCGTGAAGCGGCGCGAGAAGGCGCCTCCGGCGGGGGGCTGGCGGTTCCCTGAACCCATGAGGTGGCGAGGCAAATCGCGGCCGTCCGGCATGGCAAAGCTTTCCTCCCCGCGTCGTCCGCGCCTTTCCGCGAGGTCAGGCGGCGGCGCTTGCGCGGCCGCGGGGTACGCGGCTGAACGGGCGCGCTGCGACAGCGGGGCGCCTTCCGGCGGTCCGCTCCCCGACCCTTGATTTTACCACCGGCAAAGACTTCGCCGCCCTGGCGCGCGGTCTCTCTCCTGCTGGTCACCTGCCTCGTGTGGGTGATCCACCACGGGCGTTTTTCCGCGACGGACTGGATGCTCCCCACCGATTATTCCGGGGACGCGCACGAGGTGCTGGCACGGATCAAGGCGGCCGCGGAAGGGGTGGGGGTTCCCCTTGCGCCGCAGCGGATTGAGCGGCTGGGGGCGCCGTTCGGCGCCGACTGGAGCGACTATCCGACGCCCGACAAGCCGTTCATGCTCCTGCTGGGCGCTTTGTCGCGTTGGACCGGTATTTTCCTGGCCGCGAACCTCGGGCTGCTGCTCGCGCAGCTGGCCTCGGCGGCTTCGTTCTACTTCGTGGCGCGCTGGCTGAGGGTGCGTTGGGAGTGGGCGTGGGCGGGCGCGCTGCTTTTTGCCTACACGTACCACGTTTTCCACCGGGGGCTGGCGCATTTCTCTTTCGTGCTCTCGTGGCCGGTGCCGCTGGGACTGCTGGCGGTATGGCTGGTGGCGCGGAGCCGGCGGCTCGCGTGGAAAAGCCGCGGTGGGCTGGTGTGCCTCGTCGCGGCCGCGGGCCTCGGCGCGGGCAATCCCTATCTGCTGCTCTTCTGGGGCCAGCTGCTGCTCTGGGCGTTGGTCGCGCAATGGCTCGGGCCCGGACGGCGCGCCAACCTCAAGGCGGGCCTCGCGGCGGGCGCCGTCGCGCTGGCGGTCTTCGCGGTCTGCAACGCCGAGCTGCGGCTGCACGCGGTCGAGCCGGAAGCCCTGCCGCTCCTTTCGCGCAATTACGGCGGGACGGAGCGCTACGCCCTGAAGCCGGTGGAGATGTTCATCCCGCCGGAATTCCACCGCGCGGACTGGCTGGCTTTTTTCGGGCAACGCTACCGGCGGTGGTCCGAGTGGCATGGCGAGGCGTTCCTGCCGTATCTGGGGGTATGCGGCATCGCGGGGTTCGTCTGGCTGGCCGGGCTTGCCGTGCTGAGGCTGCTGCGCGGCCGCCCGTTGCCGGGGCAGGCGCTGACCGCGGGGTGGCTTGTCGCCTACGCCGCCGTCGGCGGTCTCACGAACTTCATCGCGTTCTTCGCGGGTTTCCAGGTGTTCCGCGCGACCAATCGCGTCGCGGTCTTCATCTCCGCGCTGGTGCTGGTTTTCCTGATGGTGCGGCTTTCGCGGCTCACCGCCGGCTGGCCCGCCGGCCTGCGGGTGGGCGCGGCGCTGGCGCTGGCTTTGGTCGGCCTGCTGGATCAGCTGCCGCGGTCGGCCGCGCCCGAGCGCCTTGAGCGCATCGCGGCCGACGTCGAATCAGATCGGGAGCTGGGTGCGCGTTTGGAGGCGGCGCTGCCGGCCGGCGCGCGGGTTTTCCAGCTGCCGGTGCTGGGATTTCCCGAGGTCGTGCCGCCGCACCGGCTGACCGACTACGAGCATTTCCGGCCCTACCTCGCCACCGACGGGCTGCAATTCAGCTACGGCGCGGCCAAGCACCGCGCCCGCGGGCGCTGGCAACGGGAGTTGGAAACCGAGTCCGTGCCCGTGCTGGTCCGCCGGCTGGAGGAGCACGGCTTCGGCGCGCTCTATCTCAATCGCAAGGGATTCGGCGACCGTGCCGAGGGCATGCTGAAGGAACTTGCCGCGCTGGGCTACGACCGCGTGTTCAGCGGCCGTCTCGGCAACCAGGTGGTCGTGCTGCTGCGTCCCTCGGCTGAGCCGCGCCCGCCGTTCGCCCGGTCCTTCAGCGCCGGCCGCGGTTGGCACGTGCGGCCCGAGGCGGGCGTGCGCTGGGGCGGCGTCACCACCACGCTCTCGTTCTTCAACCCGCTGCCGGTCCCCGTGGTTCTGGCCGCCAGCCTCGATCTGGTCGGCGCGACCGTTGGCGAGGTCGCGCTGTGGCGCGGGGAGGACCGCCTCGCGCGGGCGGTCGTGGGCGCGACACCCTCGCGCCTCGTCGCCGACTCGGTCGAGATGCGGCCCGGGTTGAACGTCTTCCGGCTCGAGACGACGGCGCCCGCCGCGCGCGGCCCCGGCGGGCGGGGTCCGTTGCGCGTGATCGGCTTGCGCGGCTCGGCGGTCGGGCCGCCCGGCACGCCCGACGTGGCCGACAACTGACGGCGCGCCGCGGCTGTTTTCAGGTTCGCCAGCGGGCGGGATTCCGGTGGAGTCGCGCCGGTTTCCTCTTGAGCACCCCGCACCGTTTCCCCGCATCCGCCGGCGCCGGCCGCGTCCGTCGCGCGATCGAGGCGCTCGGCATCCTGCCGATGCTGATCGTGGTGGCGGGCGTCTTTGCGGTGCTCACGCCGAAGTTTCTCACCGCCGCCAACCTCATCAACGTGGCGCGGCAGGCCTCGATCAACGTGGTGCTGGCGGCGGGCATGACCTTCGTGATCCTGACGCGCGGCATCGATCTTGCCGTGGGCTCCGTGCTGGGGCTTTCCGCGGTCGTGGCCGTGCAGCTTTCGCTCGATCCGGCCTGGGCGTGGGCCGCCGTGCCGGCGAGTCTCGCGCTCGGGGCCGGCGTGGGCGCGGTCACCGGCGCGGCCGTCGCCTACGCGGGGCTGCCGCCGTTCATCATCACGCTCGGCACTTACACCGCCTTGCGCGGCGCGGCGTACCTCGCCGCCGGGGGCACCTCGGTGATCAACAACGACCTCGCGTTCGCGTGGATCGGCAACGACTACCTCGGCCCCGTGCCGTGGCTCGTCGTCCTTGCCGCGGCGACCGTCGGCCTGTGCGCGTTCATCCTCAACCGCACCGTCTTCGGCCGGGATGTCCTCGCGCTCGGCGGCAACCCCGAGGCCGCGCACCTCGCGGGTGTGAACTCCGGCCTCGTGCTCGTCGGGGTCTACACCCTGGCCAGCCTGCTCGCCGCGCTCGGCGGCGTGATGAGCGCCAGCCGGCTCTACAGCGCCAACGGCCAGCTCGGCACGGGGTACGAGCTCGACGCCATCGCGGCTGTCATCCTGGGCGGCACCAGTTTCGCCGGCGGGGTGGGCGGCATCCTCGGCACGCTCTGGGGCGCGCTCGTCATCGCCGTGCTCAACAACGGCCTCACCCTGCTCGGGGTGTCCTTCTTCTGGCAGCTCGTCGCCAAGGGCGCCGTGATTGTCCTGGCGGTCGGTCTCGACCGCTTCCGCCGCGCGGCGGACTAGGCGCGGGTCCAGCCGGCAGCCCGGTTTTGACGACACCTTGCGTCCGCGCGAACGTCTCTCCCGCCGCCATGCCCTTCGCCCGCGTTTTCCCCCGCTTCCTCCTTGCCGCCGGTCTGCTCGCGCCCCTCCGTGCCGCCGAGACGCCGGCCGCCCCGCGCCCGGGCGGCGGGGAGCTTCGGCTCCACAAGTGGTCCGGGGAGATCAACGTGCCCGATCCGGTCGCGTGTGCCGTTGACCCGTGGGGACGCGTGTACGTCGCCGCCACCACGCGGCGCAAGGTCGGCGATCTCGACATCCGCGAGCACACCATGTGGATCCCGGACGACGTCGCGCTCACCTCGGTCGAGGAAAAGGGCGAGTTTTTCCGCCGCGAACTCGCGCCGGGCCGGCTGCGCGCGCCGCGCGGCGGGCTCCGTGACCACAACGGCGACGGCTCGATCGACTGGAAGGACCTCACGCACCACAGCGAGCGCATCTACCAGCTGCGCGACACCGACGGCGACGGCACGGCGGACCGCATCACGGTCTTCGCGGCGGGATTCAACACCGAGGTCACCGGCATCGCGGCGGGCGTCCTGTGGCACGACGGCTGGGTTTACGCGACGATCGCGCCCGACCTGTGGCGTTTGCGCGACAACGACGACGATGGCGTGGCCGACGAGCGGGAGAAGCTGGTGAGCGGCTTCGGGCTGCACATCGCCTACGCCGGCCACGACATGCACGGCCCGGTCGCCGGTCCCGACGGGCGCATCTACTGGTCGATCGGCGACAAGGGGGTGAATGTCACTTCGCGCGAGGGCCGCCGTTTCGTTTTCCCCAACGAGGGCGCGACGCTGCGGATGGAGCCAGACGGCTCCGGTTTCGAGGTTTACACCCGCGGCAACCGCAACGTGCAGGAGCCGGCCTTCAACGAGGTGGGCGACCTGATCGGCGTGGACAACGACGCCGACCAGCCCGCCGAGCGCGAGCGCTTCGTGCACCTGGTCGAGGGCAGCGACAGCGGTTGGCGGTGCAACTTCCAGTACATGGGCGTGCGGAGTCCCTGGATGCGCGAAGGCCTGTGGAAGCCGCATTTCCCCGGGCAGCCGGCCTATCTGCTGCCGCCGTTGTTGAGCTATTCCGACGGCCCGGCCGGGTTTAAATACCACCCCGGGATCGCGCTCGGCGAGAACCTGCGGGGCACCTTCCTGCTGAACGAGTTTCCCTCGGGAAAACTCCGCGCCTTCGGGGCGGAACCCGCCGGGGCCACCTACCGGATGGTCGACGCGCGCGTAATCAACGAGGGCATCATGGGTATCGGCCTAGCCTGGCATCCCGACGGGTCGCTTTTCCTCGCCGATTGGATCGGCGGCTATCCGCTCGACGGCCAGGGCGCCGTGTGGCGCGCGGATGTCGCGGAGAACGCGCGCGACTCCCGCCGCGAGGAGACGCGCCGCGTGCTGGAGGAGGGCTTCGGCGCCCGTTCGCCGCTCGAGTTGCTCGCGCAGCTCGGTCACCCCGACCAGCGCGTGCGGCAGGGGGCGCAGTTCGAGCTGGTGAGGCGCGGTCGCAAGGCCGAGCTGCTCGCGGTCGCGCGTGGCGCGACCGTTGATCCCTTCGCGCGGCTGCATGCGCTCTGGGGCTACGGCCAGCTGCTGCGCCGCGGCTCCGCCGAGGTCGCGGCTGTCACGCCGCTGCTGCGCGATCCCGATTCCGAGGTGCGCGCGCAGACGGCCAAGTTGCTAGGGGATGCGGCTGCGGCGGGCGCCGCCGTCGAGTCCTCCGGACTCGCGCCGCTGCTGGCCGATCCCTCGCCCCGCGCGCGGCTGCAGGCCGCGATCGCGCTGGGCAAGCTCCGCGACCCCGCGGTCGTTGATGCGCTCTTCGCCCTCGCCGAGCGCGACGGCGCCGATCCGGTGCTCCGCCACGCCGCCGCGTTCGGCCTGGCGGGCTGCGCGGACCGTCCCGCGATGCTCGCCCGGCTGGTGCATCCCGTCGCCACGGTGCGGCTGATTGCGGTCGTCGCCTTGCGGCGTCAGGGCAGTCCGGCGGCCGCGGAATTCCTGCACGACGCCGATCCGCTCGTGGTCGCCGAGGCCGCGCGCGCGATCCACGACGACGCCTCGATCCCCGCGGCCCTGCCGGCGCTTGCCGCAGTGCTGGCGGAAAGGCCCGCCGGCGAGTCCGTCCTCCGCCGGGCGATCAACGCCGGACTGCGGTTGGGCACGGCGGAAGCGGCGGATCGCCTGGCCGGCTACGCCCTCGACGACAAGACGGCGGCACCGCTGCGCGCCGAGGCCCTCCGGGCCCTGAAGGTCTGGCGCAACCCGCCGCCGCTCGACCTGGTCGACGGCTGGGCGCGGCGATTCTCCCCGGAGCCGGCGGGCGGCGTGCTCGCTCCTCGTTTACCGGCGCTGCTGGCGCTCCGGGATCCCGAGCTGAAGACCCTCGCGATCGAGGTGATGATCGCCCACGAGCTGCGTCCCGAGCCCGCCGCGGGAGAGGCCGTTGTCGCCGATGGCTCCGCCTCGGCCGAATTGCGGGCGCAGGCGCTCCGGCTGCTCGCGGTCGACGGCCGCGGCGCTCCGGCGGCGATCCGCTCCCTCGATGTCGCGTTGCGCGAGGATGCCCCCGCCGCGCTGCACCGCGCGGCCCTCGCGTTGCTGCTGCCCGGCGCACCGGACCGTTTGACCGCCGAGGCTCCCCGCGTCCTCGCGCGCCGCAGCCTGCCGGAGAAGCAGCACGTGGTCGCGCTGCTGGCGCGTGCCGGCACGCCCGCGGCCGACGCTCTGCTGGGCGGCCTGGGCGCGGAGCTCGCGGCGGGGAAGCTGGAGCCGGGACTCTCGCTCGATGTTCTTGAGGCTCTTGAGGCGAGGTCCGCCGTGGCGCCCGCGCTGGCCGCGCACGTCGTGGCGTGGGGAAAGCGCGTCGACGCCGCGGCCCGTCCTGAGCTCCTCGCCGGTGGAGACATCGCGCGGGGCCGCGATCTCGTCGCCAATCACCTCGGGGCGAACTGCACCGCCTGCCACGCGGTCGAGAGCTCCGGCGGCAGCGAGGTCGGACCGGGACTCCGCGCGATCGGCGCGCAACGCGACCCCGCCTACCTGCTGGAGTCGCTGCTCAACCCCTCCGCGCAGATCACCACCGGTTACGGACTCGTCGCCGTCACTTTGAAGGATGGCACGGAGATTTCGGGAACGTTGGCGCGCGAGACGCCGTCCGCGGTCACGGTCCGGCTCTTCGACGGGCAGCAGCGCATTCTCCCGCTGGCGGAGATCGCCCGGCGCAGCGCGCCGGTTTCGGTGATGCCGCCGATGCAGGGCATCCTGCAGCCGCGCGAGATCCGCGACGTCGTGGGTTATCTCGCCTCGCTGAAGGGCGTCCGCGCGCCGCGGAAGCGCGACGCCGACCCGGGCGGCTGAAGCGGCGAGGGGCCCGTGTTCGCCTTTGGCGGAGCACAGGGGCGGCCGCGAGGAGGCGCGGAAGACGCCACGGGATGAATTCGTCGGGCCGAGCCGTGCCTCCTCCGGGGCCAGGGCCGCGCCGGATGGATTTGCGGTTGTGCGCGGCGGGATCGCGATCGCAGGATCCGGCGCCCTGATCCCCATGAAGCGTATTCTCCTTTGCCTCCTCCTCGGGCTCGCGCCGCTGTGCGCCGCCGACCAGAAGATCGTCCTCATCGCCGGCAAGCCTAGCCATCCGCCCGGGATGCATGAGTTCCGCGCCGGTTGCCTGCTGCTCCAGCAAAGTCTCGCCGGAGTGAAGGGCGTGCGGGTTGAGGTGCATGACAACGGCTGGCCCGCGAGCGACGGCGTCCTCGAGGACGCCGCCGCGATCGTGATCTACTGCGATGGCGGCGCGAGGCATCCGGCGCTCGAGGGCGGCCGCAAGGCCCTGCTCGACCGCCTTGCCGGCCGCGGTGTCGGTCTCGGTTTCATGCACTACGGCGTCGAGGTGCCGGCCACCAACGGCGGCCCGGAGTTCCTCCGCTGGATCGGCGGGCACTACGAGTCGAACTACTCCTGTAATCCGATGTGGTCGCCGGATTACCGCTCTTTTCCGGACCATCCTGTGGCCCGCGGAGTGAAGCCGTTCAGTAATCGCGACGAGTGGTATTTCAACATGCGCTGGCCCGAGAACCAGGGCGGGATCACGCCGATCCTCACCGCGCGTCCCTCCGACGACGTGCGGAAGGGCCCCTACGTGCACCCGAAGGGTCCGTATCCCCACATCGTGGCGGCTTCCGGCCGGGTAGAGACGATGATGTGGGTGCGGGAGCGTCCGGATGGCGGCCGCGGCTTCGGTTTCACCGGCGGCCACACCCACGCCAACTGGGGCGACGACAATCAACGCAAGGTCGTGCTCAACGCGATCGTGTGGATCGCTAAGGCCGAGGTGCCGGCCGGCGGCATCGAGTCGAAGGTGACGACCCAGCAACTGGCGGCCAACCTCGACCCGAAGCCCGCGCCGAAGAAAAAGTAGGCCGCCCGCGGATCGCCGCTCTTCCGGTCTAGCCGAGGCTCCAGCCTCGGATCCTCGCGGAAAATCCTACCGCCAAGGGCTTCCCTGGCGGCTCCGCTTTCGTGCCACAGCTGGCTCAGATCTCGCGGCTGGGGAAACCCGCTCCCTGGTCTCCCCGGCTTTGCGGTTCAAATCCGGCCTCCCGCTCAGGGCAGCGGGCGCACCCAGATGTTCCGGAGGCGGACCGGCGGCTCGTTCTTGTGGTCCTGAAAGCGCAGGGATGCCTTCGCGGGAAAGTTCCCCTCCCAGCTGGTGGCCTTCTTGTGCAGCGTCGGTCCCATGATCGCGGTGTTGTTCTGCACGCAGACGCCGTTGAGGAACGTTGTGATGCGCGCGGGTTCGACGACCTTGCCGTCCTTCAGCTTCGGCGCCGTGAAAATGATGTCGTAGGCCTGCCACTCGCCGGCCTTGCGGACGGCGTTAACCAGCGGCGGCGTCTGGCCGTAGACCGAACCCGCCATGCCGTCGGCGTAGGTCGGGTTGTTGTCGCAGTCTAGGATCTGGCTCTCGTAGCGGTCCATGAAGAAGACTCCGCCGTTACCCTTCTTCTGCGAGTTACCCTTGGTGTGCGGCTCGCTCTTCCACTCGAGGTGCAGCTGGCAGCTGGCGAACTCAAGGTGCGTCCAGCAATCGCCGCCGTCGACGAGCAGCTCGCCGTTCTCGATCTTCCAGGGTGAGGGATGCTTGCCCGACGGGTCGCCCTTCCGGCGGCTGTAGAGCTGCTTGGTGTCCTGGCCGTCGAAGATCACGATGGCGTCCGACGGGGCCTCTCCGGACTTCGCGCCCGGGTTCACCTTTGTCGGGTGCGGTCGGTCGATGTCGTGCACCCGCCACTTGGTCCCCGGAATCAGCGGGGTGTCGGAATAGCCGACCGGCTGCGGTTTGTTGTCCGCGCTGGCGGCGATCAGCGCGCCGAGCAGCGCGAGCGGGGCGAGGGTGATGAGGTATTTCGTCATGGGAAAAACGGGGCGGGGTGATTGAGCGGAAAAACGCGGCGATGTTCAACCGCGGGCTGCGGAGCTTCGCGCTTGCCGCGGCCGCGACGTGTGCGCTCCATCGCCCGCCGATGCCGCCCCTTGCGTCAGCCCGCCGGTTTTCCCGCCGCCAGTTCCTGCGCCGCGGAGCGGCCGCGGCGGGTGCCCTCACCTTCCCCACGTTGGTGCCCGCCTCCGCCCTGGGCCGCGGCGGCACCGTGCCGCCCAGTGAGCGCATCACGATGGGCTTCATCGGCGTCGGCGGCCAGGGCGGCGGGCACCTGTTCGGCGGAGCCTGGACCTACGTCGCTGGTGGTTTCCTCGGCCGGGCCGACGTTCAGGTGCTCGCCGTGTGCGATGTGCGCCGCAGCCGGCGCGATCCCGCGCGCGAACGGGTGGACGCGCATTACGCCACCCGCCTCGGGCGCGAATCCGCGCGCGCCTGCGCCGCCGAGGTCGACTTCCGCGCGGTCCTCTCCCGCGACGACATCGACGCCGTGCTCATCGCCTCGCCCGCGCATTGGCACGCCGTCATGACCGTGATGGCGGTCCGCTCGGGCAAGGATGTCTATTGCGAGAAGCCCACCGCCTGCACGGTGCGCGAAAGCCAGGCCGTGCGCGCCGCCGTGCGCCGTCACGGGAGGATCTACCAAGCCGGCACCCAGCAGCGAAGCGAGTACGGCGGGAAGTTCCGCCTCGCATGCGAGCTCGTCCGCAGCGGTCGCATCGGAAAGCTCCGGGAGGTCTGGTGCCACCGTGATGGCGGGGCCATCGCGTGGCCTCGCCGCCCCGGCGGCCCGTCCCGAGCGGTGCCGGATGATCTCGATTGGGATCTCTTCCTCGGCCCCGCGCCTGCGATCCCGTTCGACGGCAACGCCGGCGCCCACCGTTTTGATCTCGGCGAACTCAATTGGGGCCAGCACCACACCGACATCATTCAATGGGCGTGCGACGCCGACGCCACCGGCCCGGCGGAACTTTTCGTCGAGGAGGGGCGTTCGGGGTTTCGTTATGCCGGCGGCGTGACGGTCCGCGGACGTCCGCACCCCGACGAGCCGACGGTCGGCGGCGAGGGAGGCGCTTGTTTCGTCGGTTCGGAAGGGCGCATCGCCGTTGACCGCAACGTGCTGGTTTCCACGCCAGGCTCGATCGTTCGCGAGCCGCTGCGGCCAGACGAGGTTCATCTGGCGCGCAACGACGGCCACGCTGATGAGTTTCTGCGCTGCGTCCGCACGCGGCGGCGGACGATCTGCGACGAGAATGTCGCGCACCGTTCCGCGAGTGTTCTGCTGCTCGGGGGTATCGTGAAGCAGCTCGGGCGCCCCCTCCGCTGGGATCCCGTGGCGGAAATCTTTCCCGGGGACGACGAAGCCAACCGGCTTCTTGGCATCGCAACCCGCGCGCCCTGGAGGCTGTGATGCGGGCCCGAGTGGATTTTTGTCTCCTGCCGTTGCTTGCGCTGGCGCTGGTGCCGCCGGTCGCGCCCGCAAGGGCCGCCGACACCAGCCGCACCGCGGAGGAGGCCCGTCTGTTGGCGGTGCTCGCCTCTCCGGCCACAATGGTCGAACGCGAAGCCGCAGTCGTGCGGCTTCACCGAATCGGGTCCGAACGCGCGGTGCCGGAGCTCGCGAAGCTCTTGTCCGACGCTGAGCTTTCGCATGCCGCGCGCCACGCGCTGGAGGCGATGCCTTTCGCCTCCTCCGGGCGCGCCTTGGTGGAAGCGCTTTCAAAGACCTCAGGACCGGTGCGTCTCGGCCTCGTCTCCTCCCTGGCTTCGCGGCGCGAGGTCGCCGCGGTCCCCGCGCTCGCGGCGCTCCTGCGCGATGTCACCGACTCCGCCGGCGCGGAGGCGGCGGCCCATGCGCTCGCGATGATCCCTGATGCATCGGCGCTCTCCGCGCTTGAGACCGTGTGGCCCGATGCCAGCGGCTCCGTACGGACGGCGGTCATCGATGCGCTGCTGGCTCAGGCGTGGCGCCTGCTCGGCGCCGGCGAGTCGCGCGAGGCCGGCCGCGTGTTCCGCTCGATCCACGCCTCCGAACGTGATCCGCGGGTGCGGCTGGCGACCGATGAGGGCATGATCCGCGCCGCCGGCGCAGTCGGTCTCGCGTTGGTGCGGGCAGGCCTGACCGGCACCGTCGAGCCCGAGCGGGCGGCCGCTTTGCGGGTCGTCGAGGATCTGCCGCAGCCCGGCCTCGGCGCTCTCCTGCGGGAGCTGCTGCCGGAACTTACCCCGGCGTTGCAGCGTTCCGTTCTCGAAGCCTGGTTGCGCCGCGCCGATCCGCCATCGCGCGAGGCCGTGCGGCCTTTGTTGGCTAGCCCTTCGGTGGAAACGCGGCTGGCCGCAATCCGCGGGCTTGGACAGGTCGGTGCGGCGGAGGACGTGGGTGCCCTGCTTGGCTTGTCCGCGGGTGCCGAACCCGAGCGCCGCACCGCGCGCCTCGCGCTGACGACGCTGCGGGCCGAGGGCGTGACGGATGCGTTGCGGCGGCGGGCAATCAAGGGCGACGGGGCCGAACGAATGGAAGCGGTGCGGACCCTGGGTGAGCGGGGTGATCGGGCGGCGGCGAAGGATTTGCTGGAGCTGGCACGCTCCGCGGACGACGCGCTGCGGCTCGCTGCGCTGCGGTCCGTTGCTCTGGTGCTGGATCCGTCGGGAGTGGCGGAGCTCATCGGCTTGGTCACGTCCGCGCCGGATGAAGCCCGGCGGGGAGAAGCTGGGCGCGCGCTGGCGCTGACCTTGGGCCGGCTGCAGCCGGCGGGTGGCTCCGTGGCCTTGATGGCGATGACGCGTGCCATGAGCGGAGCGGTGCCGGCGATACGCGCCGCGCTCGTCGCGGCCGGTGGCGGTCTGGTCGCGCCCGAGGTGCGGGAGATCTTGCGGCGCGCTTTTTCCGACGAGGACCCCTCCGTGCGTGCGGCTGGCTTGAACGCGCTTGGCACGACGAACGACCTCGCTTTGTTGCCCGACGCCCGCGAGTTGGCGCTGCGCGGCGGCGACGAGGCGGCGCGCGAGGCTGGCACGCGGGCCGCCGTGCGGCTTTTCGCGCGTGAAGGTTCGGGTGTGTCCTTCGGTGATCGGATCGCGTTTCTTCGAGCGATAGCCGGAGCGAATCCATCCCTCGCGCAACGCCGGCTGGTATTGAACAACCTCGCTTCGGGTCGCAGTCGGGAGGAACTCGCGCTGGCGGTCGCGTGGCTGGAAGACGAGAGCTCGGCTGGTGATGCGGCAACTGCGGTGGTGCGGGTGGCGCCGCGCCTGCCCGACGCCCGGCCGGCGCTCGCGGCCCTGCGGCGCGTGCAGGGGATGGACGTGACGGCCGTGACCAAGGAGGAAGTCGCCTCCGTGATCGAGGGCGTCGAGGCGCGGGCCGCCCATGTCACCTCGTGGCTGTCACGTCCGACCATCGAGGCGGGGGACCGGGACGTGAGGGATCTGCTCGACGTGGTTTTCGACCCCGAGGGGCCGGCGGCCACTTATACCGAGGCGGCCGGTCACGCCCGTCCGGGGAAATGGGAGCTGATGCGCGTCTCCGCCGATGCGCGCAACCCCCGGCAGATGCGCGGCGGGAGTCCGGGTGTCTCCGGGGTGGCCTACGCCTACACCTGGGTGTGGGCGACAGAGCCGCGGCGGGTGAAGATCGAACTCCAGCACGACGCGGCGCTGAAGCTTTGGGTTGGTGACACGGAGGTGGCGCGGTTGTCGGATCCGGTGGAGACCGGCGCCAAGGGCACGGGCTCCGCCGAGGTCGATCTCGCGGCCGGTTGGAATCTGTTTCGCGTGAAACTCGCGCAGGCTGCTCGGCCGTGGTGGTTTTCCCTGCGGGTGCGCGCGGCGTTGGACGGCGGGGAGGCCGCCTTGGTCGCCGACGCGCAACCGGCGGACCTGCGGTCTCCGCCTCAGCCGTAGCCGCGCGCGACCGGCCACACCGCTTCCACGCGGTCGCCACGGAGGGCGTGGATGTGGTCGTGGAGGTTCACGGTGGGATCGCAGTGCGGCACGATGAACTCGAGGCGGTCGCCAAGGCGCGGTTCGCGTGAAGCCTTCGCGAGATCGAGGATGCCGTGTTCGTCGCCACCCCAGCTGAACGTGGCGCCGGCGAGGTCCTTGGGTTCTGGGCCGAACTTCCGGTCGGTCGCGAAGGCCTTCAGCCCGGCGTCGATCGTGGCGCGGTTGCGCTCCGGGCGGCTGATGACGGTGGCGATCACCGCGAGCGACGGCGCGAAATCCTCGTAGACGGCACCGCTTTTTCCCCCGATGCGGCGGTAGTCGACGTCCATGAAGACGTACGATCCAGCCTGCAGCTCGGTCATCGCTCCGAACGCGGGGTCGATGTTGTAGGTACCGGTGCTGCCGCCCGAGAGGATCTCCATCGGCAATCCCTCCCGGCGAAGTTCGAGGAAAGTGGCGATCGCCGGGGCCATCGCTTTCTCGGAGTGCGCGCGCCTCTGCTCGAAGCCGGTGACATGGGCCGAGGAACCCGAGTAGCAGTGGATGCCCCGCAGGCGCAGGCCCGGGAGCGCCGTGATCCGCCGCGCGAGATCCGCGGCCTTTTCACCCGGCGCGATGCCGGTGCGCCGGCTGCCCGGATCGATGTCGATGAGCACGTTGAGCGTGAGCCCCGCCGCGCGCGCCGCCGCGGAGAGTTCCGCGGCGTGCCCGGGATCGTCGACCACTGACATGGTGTCGGGCCGCCGACGCGTGAGCTCGACCAGCCGGCGGATTTTTACCCCGCCCACCATCTCCGAGGTGAGAAGCAGACCGCCGACGCCGCCCTCTGCCATGGCCTCGGCTTCGCGCAGCGTCGCGACACAGACACCGAGGGCGCCAGCCGCCATCTGCAGGCGGGCGATGGCGGCGCATTTGTGGGTCTTGGCGTGCGGTCGCAGCGCGATGCCGGCCGACTTCGCGTGGGAGGCGAGGCGCGTGATGTTGCCCTCGAGTTGGTCGAGGTCGACGACCAGCGCGGGGGTGGGCAACTCGTCCTTCGCGCGGCCGACGAGGCCGGCGGCGGCGGACTGGCGGCCGGTGGCGGACAGCAGCGCGGCGGCGGTGCTCGCGCGCAGCAAAGATCGGCGGGAAAGGTGCATGGAGAGGGTGATCGTGGGAGTGGCATCTCGCCCCCGGCGGCGCAAGCGACGACGCGGACTGGTCCGGCGTTGCGCCCGATCCGGGAGGTTGCGCACCATCCTGCACCTCATCGCATGAGCACCGCTCCCGCCAGCACCTACAACGCCACCGTCGTCGGCCGAGAATCCATCAATCCGCAACTCATGATCCTGCGTGTGCGGCCCGATTCGGGGGAGTTCAACTTCACGCCGGGCCAGTTCGGCGTGCTGGGTTTACAGGGCAAGGAGCCCCGCGTGCCGGAGGCTGATCCCGATGCGAAGGCGGCCGAACCGGAGAAGCTCATCCGGCGGGCCTACAGCATTTCGTCGACGAACCTTGAGCGGTCTCACGTCGAATTCTACCTCACGCTCGTCACTTCCGGTGAACTCACGCCGCGGCTTTTCGCGCTCCAGCACGGTGCGCGGATCTTCCTCGGGCCGAAGGCCAGCGGACTCTTCACGCTCGACCGCGTGGCGCCCGGGAAGCCCGTTGTCCTGGTCGCGACCGGTACCGGTCTCGCACCTTACATCTCGATGCTGCGCACGATGTTGATCAGCGACGCGACACGGAAGTTCGTTGTGCTGCACGGGTCGCGCTACAGCTGGGACCTAGGTTACCGCGGCGAGCTCGAGAGCCTCGCGCGCATCCGGCCGAACTTCACCTACATCCCGTCGATCACCCGCGCGGAGCAGGACCCGCATTTCAACGGACAGGTGGGGCGGCTCCCGAAGCTGATCGAGGACGGCGTGATCGAGCGGCTCTCCGGCGTGAGGCTCGATCCGGCGGAATGCGACGTCTTCCTGTGCGGCAACCCCGACATGATCTCGGCGGTGAAGGCGTTTCTCGCCGCCCGCGGATTCACGCCCGATCACGGCAAGCAGTCGGGCACCGTGCACGTCGAGGAGTACTGGTAGGACCCCGCCGCTGGTTTCGCGGTTTGACGCGGCGCGCGGTGATCCTTTGCGTCGCGCGCCTCCCCCATGAAAGCCCTCGGCATCGATATCGGCGGGTCCGCCATGAAAGGCGCGCCCGTGGACACCCGCACCGGACGCCTCCTCGCCCCGCCGCACCGTATTCCCATCCACCGCGGCTTGCCGCCGAAGGATGGCGCCAAGGTCGTGGCGGCGATTGCGGAGCATTTCTCCTGGAGCGGCCCGATCGGGGTCGGTTTCCCCGGCGCGATCGAGGGCGGTCACATCCGCACCTCGGCCAATCTGCATTCGGGATTCGTCGACGCCGACGGCGCGCGGTTGTTCGGTCGCGCGAGCGGCTGCCCGGTGGCGCTGATCAACGACGCGGCGGCGGCCGGGCGCGCGGAGATGAAGTTCGGCGCCGGCCGGGGTTTCAACGGCAAGACGCTGCTGCTGACGCTCGGCACGGGCGTGGGCACCTGCCTCGCGCAGGACGGGGTCGTGATCCCGCTCGAGCTCGGGCATTTCCCGTGGAAGAACGGCGAGGGTGCGGAAAAGCATGTCGCGAGCAGCGTGAAGGACCGCGATGGCCTATCGTGGAAGGTTTGGGGCGGTCGCCTCAACGCGTACGTGCTCGAACTAGAGCGCCTGTTGTGGCCGGAGCGCATCATCATGGGCGGCGGCGTGAGCACGGAGCACGCGAGGTTCTTCCGGTTCATCCGTTGCCGGGCGCGGCTGATGCCGGCGCGTTTCCGCAACGAGGCCGGGATCGTCGGTGCTGCGCTCCGCGGCGCGCAGGCGGGTTGAGCGGAAGTAGCGCGTCCCGTCCATGCGCGCTGAGATCCTGATCGCTGGTCAGGGTGTGGCGGGCACGTTGCTGGGATGGGAACTCGAGCAGGCCGGGGTCCCGTTTCTCATCCGGGACCCGGGCCACGAGACCGCCGCCACCGCGGCGGCCGCGGGGATCATCAATCCCGTCACGGGCCGGCGGTTGGTGAAGACGTGGCGGTTCGACGAATTGCATCCGATGGCGGCTGCAATGTGGCGCGAACTCGGTGGAGCGCTCGGCGAACGTCTCTGGCGCGAGATGCGCGTGCGGCGGGAGTTCGCCGATGAGGAGGAGCGGGAAGCTTGGAAGCGAAAGGCGGCGACCGCGGAGCTTTCCCCGTACGCGGGCGCTCCGTTCGATGACGGGTTTTGGATCGTTGGCGCGGCGCGCGTCGATCTCGCCGCCGCGCTCGCCGCCGCCCGGCGCCGTTGGCGAATGCAGGGACGGCTGCGCGAGGATGGTGTCCCGGATCTCGCCGCCGCGGCTGAACGACACCGGATGGTGATCGATTGCACGGGCGCCGCGGGCGCCTCGCACGCCGCCTTCGACTTCGTACCCTGGGAGTTTTCGAAGGGTGACGCGCTGGAGATCGGCGTCGAGGGCCTCGATCCCGACGTGATCCTGAACCGGCGGTTGTGGGTGGCGCCGGCCGGCGAGGGTGGCGCGCTCGCCGGGGCAACCAATGAGCCGGGCATAACGGATCCGCGACCTGATCCCGCTGCTCGCGAACGGTTGATCGCTGGGACGCGCGCGATCCTGGGTGCACGGGAGTTCACGGTCCGCGTCCACCGCTCCGGCGTACGTGTGACTTTGCCCGACCGACGGCCGGTCGCGGGTCCGCATCCGACGATCCCTAAGTTGGGAATTTGCGGCGGACTCGGTGCGAGGGGCGCGCTGTGGGCGCCTTGGCTCGCGCGTCAGTGGCGTGACCATCTCGTCGCCGGCCGTCCCTTTGATCCGAAGGTCAGTGTCGCGCGTTTTCTCGCCGCGTCCGCGACCGCGTAGAAGCTCAGCGCGTGATCGGCTGGGAGATGCGCAGGTAGGCGAAGAAGTCGCGCAGCTCCTGGTCGCCGAGGCCGTCGAGCAGGCCGGCGGGCATTAGGCTGCGGCCCATCGGCTGGATTTCGCGGATTTCGGCGGCGCGCAGCGTGATGTTCTCGCCGCCGAGCCCGCGAAGCACCGTTACCTGGTTGTCCCGCTCGATGATGAAGCCGCCGAGTGAGCGGCCGTCGGTGGTCTCGACCACCTGGTATTGGTAGCCCTCGCGAATTTCGGCGTCGGGATTGATGATGCTGAGTAACATCGTGCCGAGGTTGTCGCGCTGGTAGGCGGTGAGGTCGGGGCCGATGTTGCCGCCCTTGAAAAACAACCGGTGGCAGCTGGCGCAGCGCGCGGTGAAGGTCGCCTCGCCGGCGTAGGGGTTGCCTGCGGCGGCCTGGATTGCGGCGGCGACCGCGTCGATGCGGGTTTGGTAGTCGCCGGACGGGCTTTGCGGTGGAAGGAGGCGCGCGGCGCGGGAGGCAATGCCGGAGTCGCGACTCATCCGTAACCGGTCGGAGGCGTCGGCGGGAATCGCCCCGGCGGCCAGCGCGCCGCTTTCTAGCGCGCCGAGCAGGTAACGGCTCCAGGAGGGCCGGCTGGCGAGCGCAGTGATCGCCGTCTCGCGCACGGAACCTCTCATGGATGGCAGGGCGGCGGAAATTTTCGCGCCGAGATCGTCATCGGAAAACGACGTGAGCGCGGAGAGTGCCGCGGTACGGAGTGCGTCGGTCCGGCCCTGAGTGGCGACGTTCAGTAACGCGGGAGCTGCGGCTGCCGCACGTGTTTCCCCGAGTGCGCGGGTGAGGCGCAGTTGTTCTTCCGGACGTGTCTTCGGGTTGGCGAGGAGAGCGATGGCCTCGGCGATCGCGGCGGCTTCGCCCTGGCGCAGGCGAAGCGCGAGTGGAACCTGTCCCTGGCCGCGCAGGCGCTCGACGAGTTCCTCCGGCAAGTCGTTCATCGCGCGGCCGCGGTAAGCCTCCTCCAAGCCTTGGAGTAGTGGCGCGATATGGCGCGGCGAAGGTGCTCGGGCGAAAAGACGGTTGAGCTGTGCGAGCTCCGAACGGCGGCCGTTGACCGCAAGCCGGCGCGCGAATCGCGGCAAGACGTGTTCCCGGGCCATGGGTTCGTCCCAAAGGCGGGGTTCGCGGAAAAAATCCAGTACCTGTTCGGCCGAGTCCGGAAGATGGGCCTCGAACACCCACCAGACCAGCAGAGGGATGAACGGATCCTGGGCCATTTCCCGGCGTGCGAGGAGAGCGGCCGCTAGGGGTAGAGCCTGCGGCGGATCCAAGCGCCGGGCGGTGCTCGCGAATTGCGCGAGTGTTTCGGCGTCGGGCTCGGCGGCTGCCTGCGCCAGCAGCGTTTCGAACACAGGGACAGGCAATAACGGCCGGTCCGCGGACGAGTGCCGACCCGCGCCAAGGTTACGGTGGCGCCCCCAATCGTCGCCCAGGAGGCGCGCGGTCCACGCACGGACGGCGGCTTGCGGGTGGCGGAGGCCGGTTAGCGCATCGCTTTCGTTCAGCCCTGCGGATTGGTGGAGCGCCCAGAGCGTGTTGAGAGCGCCGAGTGCGGAGTCTGTCCCCAGTAGCGTGCGTAGGAGTGGCGCGGCGGCGGGGTCGCAACGTTCACCCAGGAGGCGTACCGCGGTGTGCCGGTGCCATTTGTTCGGGTGGGAGAGAAGCGCGACGAGCTCAGCGGTGCTCTTGGAGGCGAGATTCACATCTCGTTCAAGTGGAGCGTTCTCCGCGCGCAGGCGGTAGATTCGGCCGGTGGAGGTATCGATCTGGTTTTGGTAATGTTGCCCGTGGGCGACGTAGAAGTCGTACATGTCGGCCACGACCAGTGAACCGTCGGGAGCGTTGGCGATGTAGACCGGGCGGAACGCGGGATCGTTGCTCGTCAGCGCGGCGCCACGGTCGGTCGTCGTGAAGGTCGCTCCGCGCGGAACCCTTTCGCTGGTGAGGACGGTATTGTGCAGCGGGGCGAGGGCGAAGAGGCGGCCGGCCCAGGGCGCCGGGAGGGCAGTGCCCTCCGCGAAAGCCCCGAAATGCGTGAACCGCACCACGGAGTCCTTCGTTGCCATCATCGGCAGGTCGCCGAACGCGTATGGATTGCGGGGTGGTCCGAATTTCCCGGGGTCCACGCCCTGCATCAGGTAGAAACCGCCCTGCACGAAGTGCCACCCGCGGGTTCCGCCGCCGTTGTGGCCGGAGTAGAGGCGTCCGTACGCGTCGAACTCGAGTCCGAAGGTGTTACCGCCGCCCTCGGCAAAAATTTCGTACGCGCGGGTGCGCGGATGGTAGCGCCAGACCATGCAGCCCTCGAAGTGCACGCCCGGCGCGTCCGGTTGGTCTAGGCCAGGGCGGGTGACACGGCTTGAGGTGGTGCTGCCCTGCGCGCCGTAGAGCCAGCCGTCGGGTCCCCACACGAGTCCGTTCGCGATGGAGTGGGTGTCTTCGAGCCCGAAGCCGGTGAGCCGCGTTTCCGGCGGACCGTCGGCGACGTCGTCGCCGTCGGCGTCGGGATAAAAGAGCAGGTGCGGGGTGTGCATGACCCAGACGCCGCCGTGGCCGCGCAGGGCGGCGTTGGCGAGGTTGAGGCCGTCGGCGAACACCCGGTGGCGGTCGAAGGTTCCGTCTCCGCGGGAGGACTCGTGGATCGAGATCACATCGGTCCCCCGGTCGTGATGCGGGGGCGCCGGGGGCGTTTTGTCGTAATGGGAGCGGTAGTACTTGTCGCGGCTAACCATGGTCACGCCGGCGGGGTAGGGATATTGGCGGGAGTGGGTGACCCAGAGCCTCCCGCGTTCGTCGAAGCTGAAGTGGAAGGGCTGGGCGACCTGCGGTTCGTGCAGCAGTAGCTCCGCGCGGAGACCGGGCGCCGCGGCGATCCGGGCGGCTGATTCCGCGGGCGACAACCGCGCGCCGGTTACTTGCACGGCGCGGCCGAGAACGCGGTTGGACTCACGGAAGGTTTCGAAGGAGTTCTCGGACGGTCGGTCCGGCCGCGCGGGTCCAGGGGAGTAGTCGGCGCCTGCGAGGAACTCCCATGGGCCGGCGAGCACGCACTCCATGAAATAGTTCATGATGAACGGCGCGTCGCCGAGGAACCCGTGGGGTTCCGGCGTCGGCTGGTGGTAAACGCGTAGCGCGATCTCGTTCCATTCGCCCTTGCGCAGTGTGCCGATGGGAACCTTGTGGCGATGGAAGGAGGCGCGACCGCTCCGGTACTCCGGCGGAAACGTGCCGCCGGTTCCGAGCCGCGTGCCGTTGACCCAGACCTCGTGCGCGCCCGAGAGATCGCGGAGGTGGATGCCCACGGACTCCTCGTAAAGGTTGCGCTCGTGGCGGATGAAGAACGAAGGATCGACCTTAACCCAAGTGCGGTACCAGGCGAAACCGCCCGCGGCCGCGACGGAAGCGCGTTCGCCGTTGGATCGCTGTCCGGGCACAACCACTTTTCGCCAATCGGCGGCCTGCAGAGGGCAGAGCAAGAGGAAGCAGGCGAGGAGACAGCTTCTCATTGGAGTGAGTCGATCCAAGCGGCCCGGAGGTGCCGACACAAACCGTAGCTTCTAGCCAGGGGGACAGACTATTACGCGACTCGAAGTCAGGGACAGGTTATCGCAGCGGCGACCGTAACTATGAAGGGACAGGCTATTCGCGCAGACCGAGCAGCACCGGGCTTCGGCCGGATGCGCGTTTTGCGGCAAGACGGGGACAGGCTGTTTGCCCGTGAATAGGGTATTCGGCTAGTTCGCTGGCTCGCCTCGGAACCTTGAGCTTCCCGTTGTGCGCCGGAACCGGATCAAGATCGACCCGAGCAGGGATGAGGCCTGTTACCATTGCGTGACGAGGACCGTTAACGGCGAATTTCTTTTCGATGAACGCAGCAAGGAAACGCTTCGTCGGATGATCTGGAAAGTTGCGGATTTCTGCGGGGTTCAAATCCTCACCTACGCCGTTCTGTCCAATCACTTCCACGTTCTCATCCGGGTTCCCAGGAAGGGTGTGATTTCGGATGAGGAGCTGTTGCGGCGGTACAGCGTATTGCACCCGGAGCCGACTTCCTACCATTCGGCCCGTTTATCCACCGTGCGTGCGCAGCTCGCGGGAAACGATCCTTCCGCCCAGAAGTGGAGGAGCCGGCAGCTGGCGCTCATGGGTGATATCTCCCAGTTCATGAAGCTACTGAAACAACGGTTCAGTATCTGGTATAACAAGAACCACCAGCGTTTCGGCACCCTTTGGGCCGAGCGATTTCGGAGCGTCCTGATTCAGAGTACTGCGCACCTGCTCACAATGATAGCGGCCTACATTGATTTGAACGCCGTTCGCGCGGGGCTCGTGGGCGATCCGAAGGACTACCGCTTTTGCGGGTACGCTGAAGCGGTTGCAGGCGGCACTGTAGCTCGGAGCGGACTACAATGGATTTTCGGTGCTCCGGGCTGGGAGGAGATGCATTCCAGCTACCGCCTGCTTCTGTTCTCGGCCGGCTCCGCGGGGCGAGATGGCGCAGCCGGAATATCCCCGTCAGACTTTGCCAGTGTCGTCGCTCGGAACGGGAAGCTGCCGCTCAGCTCGGTTCTTTTATGCCGCGTACGTTACTTTACTCGCGGGGCTGTCCTGGGAGGGCAGGAGTTCGTGCATGCTCATGTGCTTGCAACTTCAGCTGGAGGTTCCGGCTCAAGGAAGCGGCGTGTGATACCTTTGCCGCAGATCACAGATTGGGGTGACCTAGCGACCCTTGTTGCCGTGAGGCTTTAGGTCGCGCGGCGCGGGGGATGTTTTCATCTGCGGAACGGTCATCCTTTCTCGCTGGACCTTCGGGGTCGCGGCATCCTTGCGAATTTTTTCGTGGGCCTGTGCTTCTTGCCGAGCGTTGGAGGTCCAAGTTTTGAAGCCTCCGACCACGATGGCGTCTTTTCCCCCAATCCGTTCCTTTGCGGTGAGATAAGAATATCCCTCGATTCAGATGTAGGCTAGCCATCTGGAGGGATGTGCGGTCTTCAGACGCTCGAACTGACGACAGACGAGCAAGAGCAGCGAGAGCGCGCCCAGCCACGCCAGATAGACTCCAGTCAAGCCTGTGCCAACGTGTTGAGGCGCAGATCCGGCGGGAAAGCCGAAAAGCCAACTAGCCTGTCCCCATGTCGCGAGCGCCACCGCTAGGGACAGGCTGTGGAGGAGCGGGAGGTGCAGGAGGTAGAAAAACATCGGTACGCGGCCGAATGTGAGCAGGGGTGCCGTCCACGCGGGCCCGCGCAGGTCCCACCACGCCAGCAGCAGTAGCGCCGGCCCCAGCGTCATCAGCAGATAGCACAGCGAAGGCGGGTATTTCGCGCACGATAGGAAAAGGTACACCGACTCCAGCGTGCGCGCTCCTGGCTTCCACGGGTTCGGGTCTCCGTAAACCGCTGATGCCCGAAGCACGATGAACGCCGCGATAAAGCCTGTCCCTGCGAACACCAAACGCCGGCGCCGTTTCACCGGCTCCAGCAGAAGCCAGGCTCCGATGGCATAACCGACCGCCATCACGCCGACCCACGGCACCAGCGGATAGCCGGCAAGCAACCGGTGCCCGTTACCCAGCGCCACTTCACCTCCCTCATGTAGCACCTGCCAGAGCGGGCCGAACGCCCCGAGTTCGGCGGCATTCACCCCGTCGAACGCATTGTGACCCACGCAGAGCACCACGCCGATTGCCGCTACCCATCGCAGCGGCAGGTGGATCAGGGCCGCCAACCCGATCATCGACCAGCCGATCGCCCACAGCACGAGCGCGAAGTGCACCTTGGGCTCCACGCGCCACGCCCAGCCGGCCCATTGTACAAAGGTCATTTCCAATAAAATCAGCCACGCGCCACGCTTCAGCAGAAAGCGCGACAGATCCCCTTTCGTTTTCCCGTGGGCCGCGGAAAGGTAAACCCCCGCGCCCGCCAGCAGCACAAACACCGGCGCGCACAGGTGCGTGATCCAGCGCGTGAAAAAAAGCGCGGGCGTGGTGGTGGCGGGAGCGAGGGGGTCCACCCCGTGCAACGCCCCCCAGTGGAAAAAGTCCCGCGCGTGATCCAGCGCCATCAACGCCATCACAAACCCGCGCAGGGCGTCGACCGACTCCAGGCGGCCGGAGGTCGCCCCAGTAAGCGTTCCTGGAGGCGGCACCTTTTCCGGTACACCCTTCTCCACCGCCGGTCCTCAGCCAAACGCCGCCCGCAGCGTCGCGAGACTCTTGGGCACCGCGGTGGCGGCGTCCTCCTTCCCTTCCATTTCCAGCCCGACCCAACCCGTGTATCCGGCGCGCGCGAGGATCCCGGCGATGCGCGGGTAGTCGAGGTCGAGCGTGTACCACTCGCCGCCACCGTGGTAGGTCTTCGCCTGCACGTAGACCGTCCTAGGCGCCATCGCCTCCAGTTGCGGATAGGGGTCCTCGAGAAAATTGCCGGTGTCCATCAGCGCGCCGAGCCACGGCGACTTGATGGCGTCGAGGATGCGCAGCAGTCCTGCGGCGGTGCGGGCCAGCCCCCAGTGGTTCTCCAGCGCGAGCACCACACCGCACTCCTCCGCTTTTTCCAAGCAACGGGTGATGCCGTCGATGCACCATTTGAAACCTTCGTCCTCCGTGTGCCCGGGTAGCACCGGCTCGATGCCGCGGTTGGCCATAAGCGCGTCGAAGCTGCGCGTCGTGCCCCAGCGGCCGGTGTTGATGCGGATCGAAGGGCACCCGAGCTCGTAAGCGAGCTCGATGCATTTACGCGTGTGCTCGACCTCCGCCGCCAGTTCCGTGCGGTCGGCCTTCACGAAGCTTTGGTGCGTGGAAAGGCAGCAGATCGACAGCCCGCGGCTGAACGCATGGCGCTTCAGCCGGCGCAGGTACGCGCGGCCGGCGGCGTCGAGCGGCGCGCGTTCCCCGATCTCCATCTGGCGGTGCAGGATGTCGACGCCCTCGGCGCCGAGCTCGGCGGCACGGTCCATCACGGTCTCGACGGGCACCTTCGCCGTCTTGAAGTGCCAGTACGAGTAGGTGGCGACGGCGAGCTTGGTGCGGCCGCGGTTCGCGGGCGTGGCGGCGGCGGCGCGGGCGCCACCGAGTAGGCTGGCGGCGGCGGCCGCGGCGGAGGCGGTCAGGAACGAGCGACGGTCAGGTTTCATGGACGGGGCGGGGGGAAACGCGGTGACGAACAGCGCCACGGTTGCCAGCGAACCCGAGCGGCCGCGGAGGCACAAGGACGGTCTCGCGTCATGCTCCGCGCGCTCCGCGGCCTTTCAGGTTGTCATCAGCCGCCCCGCCGCGGAGACACACGGCCATGCGCGTGCTCTGCGTCCATGCTCACTTCGACGACTTCGAGTTCGTGGCGGCCGGCACATTTGAACTCCTGCGCCGCCGTAACCTCCCGGATTTCCGCGCGCGGGTGATCGTGTGCACCGACAGCCGCTCCGGACACCAATTCCGCACCCGCGACGAAACCGCCGCCGTCCGCCTCGCCGAGCAGGAGGCGAGCGCGCGGCTCGGCGGCTACGAGTTCGAGCGGTTGCGCAAGCCTGACGGGCGCCCTTTCACCGAGGCCGCGCACTTTGTGACGCGCGACCTCCTCGCGGCCCTCTGGAAGGCGATCCGCGACTTCGAGCCCGACTACCTTTTCTGTCCCCCGCTGCCGGCGGATCCGCGGGCCGGCGTGCACCCCGATCACATCACGGTGGCCGACGCGGTGCGGCGGATCGCGTATCTCATCAACGTCCCGCACGAATTCCTCGACGAGTATCCCGTGGCCGACGAGACGGTCTCCCGTTGGATCCGCACGCCCGTCATCCTCAACACCTACGACGGCTACATGGCGGGCGACAACGCGGGTGAACTCGTCGTCGATGTCGAGCCCGCCTTCGATCTCATCGCCGCGCAGTCGTGGTGCCACCAGAGCCAGATCAACGAATGGCTGCCGTGGGTCGCGCGCCATCACCTCGAGCCCACCGCCGACCTTGCGGCCTGGAAGGGCAAACTGCGCGCCCGCTTCGACCGTCAGGCCCGCGAACTCGGATTGCCGGCCGGTCGCGCGCATGAGGTCTTCTCGCCCACGGCCTGGGGAGTCGTGCCGACGGTGGAGCAATTGGAGCGCGACCTCCCGCTCGCCCTAGACCCGCGCCGCCGCGAACGCCTCGCCGCGCTGCTCGCGCGGTGGGGCTAGTCCCGGCTCAGAGTTTATCCACCGCGATGCGGTGCACCGCCGCGCTCCGGTGGCGCATCCGGTCCTCGCCGCCGAGGCAGTAAACACGATCGCCCATCTTCACGAGCGTGACCATCCCGGCGTACGGCAGCGGCGTGGCGGGTCGGTACCCCGGATCTTCCGGGTTGAACATCATCGCATGGTTCACGAACCCGGGATCGCCGCCCTCGTAGCCGCCGGCGAGATAAACCCGGCGCGGATCAAGGGTGAGCGCGGTGAGACCGCGGTTGGGTCGGGGCAGCGGCGGCAGGGCGGACCATTGGCGCGTCCGCGGGTCGTAACCGTGGGCGGCTGCATGGTTGACCACGGTGCGGGCGGTCGCATCCCAACGGGCGCCGCCGAATACCAGGACGCGCGCGCCGGCCGCGACTGCTGTGCCTGTGGTGAAGCCAGGCTCGGGGTAGGGTGGTAATTCGGTGAGGTGACCGGTCTTCAGGTTGATCGATCGGAAGCGCCGGGAAACGCGGTCGAGGGCCGCCTGATCGTCGGTTCCGCCCACGACATGCAGTTCCAGCCCGACCACCGCCGCGGCGGCGTAGACAAACCCCTCGGCCAGCCGCGAAACCAGCCGGGGCGTGAGGTCGGGTCCGAGTGTCCACAGCTGGCGATGGCTGGCGTTCCCGCTGCTGCCTCCGGCCCACCACAAGGCATCGCCGACTTGCGCGCTGGCCGGATAGGCGAGCGCCGCGGGCAGCCGGCCGGCCTCGCTCCAGCGGTCGGCGACCGGGTCGTAGCTCCAAAGGCGATCGATCCAGCGTTTGGTGTCCGCGTCCCAAGTCGTGCCTCCGGCGACCACGATGCGGTCGCCGAGTGCCGCGGCGACGAAGCCGCCGTTGGAGACCGGCAGCGGAGCGCGCCTTTCCCAGCCGGTCGCGCCGGCGCGGAAAGCCAGCGCGCCGGTCACGCCGACGATGGCGGCAAGCAGCCGGATCCGCTTTTTCACGGTGTGTTTCGGGCACCCGTCTCCGTGCGCGCGGGCCGCCGCGACCACGTGAGGCCGTCCAGCTGGTGGTCGGAGGGCGGCGCCTCGAACAGACTGGCTAGGTAACCGACCGCGAAGGTGACGCTGGCGCCGGTCGCGGCCCACCAGAGGAAAGAGACCTTGGTGCCGAAGGCGATCCAGAGCGTCGCCAGAAAGCCGGTGGCGCAGCCGATGAGCGCGCCGCGCGCCGTCGTGCGGGCCGAGATCATGCCCAGCAGGAAGAGGCCGATGAGTGGACCGCCCACGAGGCTGATGACCTTGTTGGTGGCCTCGAGCAGCGTGCCCAGCCGCTCGACCAGGAAGGCGAGCGCGATCACGACCACGCCGTAGGAGAACGTCAGGATGCGCGCGAGACGCAGTTGGGCGCGGTCGGAAAGGTCGGCCCGCGGCCACAGGCGGCGGTGGAAATCGATGAGGCTTGATGACGTGAGGGAGTTGATGCCGGCGGAGATGGTCGACATGCTCGCGGCGTAGATCGCCGCGATGAAAAGCCCCGGCAGCCCGGAGGGCAGTTCGTTGATCACGAAATAGGGAAGGATCTGGTCGGCCTTCGCGATCTTGCCGGCGGCCAGCGGATCGCCGTGGACCGAGTAGAAGGCATGCAGGACCGCTCCGGTGCCGTAGAAGACAGCGGTCACGGGCAGCACCAGCCAGAGTTTGAGCCACAGGCCGCGTTGCGCGGTGCGCAGGCTGGTCGCCGTGAGGTAGCGCTGCACCGAAACCTGGTCGGTGGCCATCTGCACCAGGTGCATGAAGGCCGAACCGATGACGAGGCTCCAGAGCGTGATCCGCACGGTGGGATCGAGGCTCAGGCTGAGATCCAGGCGGCCGCTCTGCAGGGTGTGGTCAACCACCTGGGCCAGACCGCCGGGCACGCGGCCGATGGCGACTGCCATGATCAGCAGCATACCGCCGAAGAGGACGATCAGCTGCATCACATCCGTCCAGATCACCGCGCGCATCCCGCCGAAGGTGGTGTAGATCGTGGTGACCACGCCGGTGCAGAGGATGGTGAACCAGAGCGGCATCCCCGTCACCTGCTCGAGCGCGAGCGCCGGGGCATACGTCGCGGCGGCCAGCCAAAGAAGCACGCGCAGGATGAAGGAGGCCGCCGCCACGGTGCGCACAGGCCCCGAGAAACGCTCCTCCAGGTACTGGTAGGCGGTGAAGAAGCGCGGGTTGTAGTAGAGCCGCAGAAAGACGATCGTCGTTAGCGGTGTCGCAAGGAAGAATCCGACGTTCACCAGGTAGAACAAGGGGCCGTTCAGGTAGGACTCCCCGGGGCCAGCGATGAAGGTGATGCCCGAGAAGAGCGCCGCTAGGATCGTCATCGACACGACCACGCTGCCCATTGAACGACCCGCGAGAAAGTACTCGTCGAGATCGTTCTGCCCCTTCACGAACCAGAGTCCGATCGCCGCGGTGAGCAGCAGGTAGACGCCGAAGACACCGTAATCGAGCAGGGTGAAGGTGGGTGCGAGGGCGTTCATTCGGATAGAGGGGAGCGACCGGGGCGGGTCGAGGACGATGGGTCGAGGGGGAGGAGTCCCGCCGGCCGTGTCAAAGCCAAGCGTCGCCGGTCAGTAGCCCTTGTCCCATCGGGGCTCCACGTCGGCGGCGAGCGACTCCGTCACCCACACGTCCGTGCGCAGGGTCTGCAGGAGCGACTCCGGCACGAACTTCGTCACCGGACCGTGCAGCACGAGTCGCGTGGTGAGTCGCTGCCACGAGGCGAACGAGCCGTCCACCGTGATGCCGTGCATCTGGATGCGGTGCTTCGCGCCGATGACTTCCGCCGGTCCGATCGTCGCCGCCTTGGGCGGCACCGCGGTGAGATCGCCGCTCATGCCGAAGCAGCCGTGCAGCGAGTTTTGCGCGATCGTGAAGGGGCTCAACGTGCACACGCGCGGTCCCATCCTTTTCCACTCCTCGAACGTTCCGGAAAATTCCGGCGCGTCGGGTTCGATGAACGCGAGGTGTCCCGTCCAGCCGGGGCCGCTGTAGCAGATGTCGGCCCCGCCGAGATCGGCCAGCATCCGGCCGTAATCCTTAAGATTCCGGTCGGTGAAAACATGGATCTGCCGCTCCGGCGGACGCAGCTTCGGATCAAGCTTCGCGTGGAAGTACTTCTTGAAGGCGTGGCCGAAGCCGAACTCCCACGTCTCGGGTGCGATCCGGCCGCGCTCGTCCGCGTACTCGTCCATGTTAAACGTGTGCAGCCGGCGGCAGTCGACGCGCGCGCGGTTGAGCATCGCCGCGAGCTTGGCGTATCCGGGCCACGGGTTCGGCATGATCATCACGTAGGTCCGGCCCTCGGCCATCGCCTCGGAAACGCGGAAAAACATGTCCGTGATCCAGCGGTGCTCCAAATCGGCGTCGGGCATCACCGTGATGCGGAAGTCCGGGTTGCGGTGGCGCGTGATGTCGCCGCGCCGGATGGCGCGCACTTTCGCGACGGCGCGCTGGTCGCGGAACGGCACAAAGGTCGCCGGCGCGAACGTGAAGGGGGTTGGACGGCGGGATTTCATGAAGTTCTTCGCGGGGCGATGTGGCGGGGTGGGCGGCGGCGCCTCATGGGCGCGAGTAAACTGTTATCCCGCCCAGCCAGGTGCGGCGCGCGCGCAGGTCGTCGTCCCACAGCACGAGGTCGGCGTCGGCCCCGGGCTCGAGGCGGCCTTTTCGCGCGAGCGCGAGGAGCTGAGCCGGGTTGAGCGTGCCCATCGCCCACACCTGCGCCGGCGGCAACCGCAGCCAGCGCAGCAGGTTTTCCATCCCGCGGTCCATGGTCAGCGCGCTGCCGGCCAGAAAATCTTTCGTCGCATGCCGCGCGGCCCGCGCGGCTGACACCGTGACCGGGTAGCCCCACGGGGTGTCGTAGGTGCCTTCGGGCAAGCCGGCACCGATGTTGGAGTCGGTGATCAACAGCACGCCGCGCCAGGTCTTCGCGGCGACCGCCGCGCGGATCGCCGCCGGGTGCACGTGCACGCCATCCGCGATGAAATCCACGCTCGCGCGCGGATCCGCCAGGATCACCTCCACCGCGCCCACCGGCCGCACGCCGGGGTCGGTCTCCGCGGGCGGATAAAACACGTCGTAGAAATGCGTCGCATGCGCCGCCCCGGCCTCGATCGCCGCCTCGGTGTCCTCCGCGTTGGCCCGGGTGTGCGTCAGGAACACCACCACGCCCTTTTCCCGCAGGCGCCGGATCACGGGAATGATCCCGGGCGCGTCGGGGCTCACCGACATCACCGCCAGCCGGCCCGCGCATGCCGCGATCATTTCCTCCAGCAGGACGAGGTCGCCGGGCAGGGTCGGACACGCCGCGCCGCCGACCGCCATGAAGGGTCCTTCCAGATGCAGGCCGGGAATGTGCACCCCTGTCGTCGCGGGAATCGCCGCCGCGACGGCGGCAATCCGTTCCAGCCAGCCGGGGCCTGGACGTGGCACGATGGTCGGCAACACCGAGGTGACACCAAAACGCGCGAGCTCCCGCGCCGCGCTTCGCAGGCCGTCCGGTCCCGCGGGGTCGTTCTCGTATAGGCTCCGCATGACGCCGTGCGTGTGCACGTCGATCAGCCCGGGAGTCAGCAGCCGCCCGCCGCCGTCGACGCGTTCCGTGGCCGTCGCCGCCCCGGGTCGCGGCACATCCCCGGCCGCCACGATCCGGCCGCCGCGCACCAGGACCTCGCCCGTGGCGATGTCGAGACCCGGGCGGACGAGACGGACGTTTTGTATGAGCAGGGCGGACATCGGGATGGCGAAGGACTATGCCGGACAGGGGTTTTTCTTTGGCAAGATTCTCATGGGTACCGGCGCCCCGCAGCTTCGCGTCAGACCTGCTCCATCGTGCCGAGCTCTTGCGAGCGAAGGGCGGCGGTGAAGAGCCGGTGGCTGAGCGCCGTTTCCTCCGGTGTCACGCAGCCCGCCGAGGGCCGCAGCGGCCGCCCGTGGGCGAGCTCGTGCAGGTAGGCGGCCGTCATTTGCTGCATGGCGTCGGTGAAGCCAAACTCGAAGATCTCGCCCGACACCGCCTTGAAGGCGCCCGCGTAGCCGACGTCGATCTCCTGCCAGGCCTGCTCGCCCCCCGCGTAGGTGAGCAGTTCGAGCCGCTTGGGGTTCTTGGTCGAGAAGCGCGCGGAAGCCTTGGTGCCGGCGATCTCGACGTACCAGGTGTTCTTCTGGCCGGGCGCGATGCGCTGGGTACGGAGCGTCCATGGGAAGCGCCCTCCCTCCCGGTCCTCGGCCTCGCAAAGCAGCGTGGCGTTGTCCCACGTGTCGCAGGGTGCACGACCGCCTTTGCCGTCCGGACGCTCGGTCACGATGTTCGAGAGGACGGCCCGGACGTTGCGCGGTTTCCAGCCGAGGCGGAAAGGCACGTGGCACACGTGCATGCCGAGATCGCCCATCACGCCGTAGTCGCCATTGGCGGCGCGCGTGCGCTTCCAGTTGATCGGCTTGGCGGGATCAAGGTCGCTCGAGTGCAGGAAGCCGGTGTTGACCTCGATGACTCGCCCGAAGGCGCCGCTCTCCGCGAGCGCGAAGATGCGCTGGACCGCGGGGAAGAACGGGAACTCCGACGAGCAGCGCACAAGCAAGTCAGGGCGTTCGCGGATCGCCGCGAGGATCGCGGTGTTGGCGGCCTGATCGATGCCGAACGGCTTCTCGCCGAGCAGGTGTTTCCCGGCGCGCAACACGTCAGTGTACATTCCCGCGTGCAGGTGATGCGGCACCGCGCAATAAACAGCGTCCACGTCGGCGCTCGCGGCCAGTTCGCGGTGGTCGGCGGTCACGAGGTGGATTGACGGGAAATGCTCGCGGAACCAAGCGACGCGCGCCGGTGGCAGCGTGCGGCCGCAGAGCGCCGTGATGACCGGTCGCACGCCGGTGTCCTCAAGGTGACACCAGCGCGCGACCGCGCTGGCGATCTCACGACCCATGAGGCCGGTGCCGACGAGGCCGAGACGGATGGTTTTCATGAAGGGGATAGGCGGAATTTTTTCGCCCGCGGAAGGTGCAGCGCGGCTACGTGCCAACCGAAGCTTCGACCAGCAGGAACAGCCTCAAGGTCGTGAGTCGTTTCCAAACGGCTTCGCGAGGGGATAACCACGGATGGACACGAATGGACACGGATAAATGCGGTTCGTCTGTAGTCGGGGTCACCGGACCCCGGCTGCAGCAAGCGATGCACTCCTGATCCGTTTTCATCCGTGTTTATCCGTGGTTGAGCCTCCCGCGGAGCGGTCCGGAAACTCCATCCGACAAGCTTAAAGTCCGATCCAAGGCGTCGGCTTCGGATATGCCCACCTCGCTAGGTCGCGTCACGTTTCCGTGTGTTCCGTGGGCCATCCTGCTCAGTATCCGAGCTCCTTGGCGGTTTCGCCGATTGCCTCGTCGATGAGGTCGAGGCCCTTGAGGAGAGTGGCCTCGTCCATCACGATCGGCGGGCTCATGCGGAGGATGTGGCCGGCGGGAATCCACGCGAGGCCCTTCCGGAACGCCTTTTGGTAGACGAGCGTGCCGGCCTGGTCGAAGGGCTCCTTGGTCGCGCGGTCCTTCACGAGCTCGATGCCCATCAGGCAGCCCTTGGCCCGCACGTCGCCGACGATCCGGTGCTCGGCCTTCATGCGCTCCATGCGGCGCAGGGCGACCTCGCCGAGGTGCGCGGCGTGATCCAACAGTTGTTCCTCCTCGATCACCTCGGTGGAGGCGAGCGCCGCGGCGCACGCCATCGGATTTCCGCCGTAGCTGCTGGAGGCGGAGACGGCCTCGAAACTCTCCTTGTAGGGCTCGCGCACCGCCACGCAGGTGACCGGGAATCCATTGCCGAAGCCCTTGCCGATCGTGACCACGTCGGGGACCACGCCCCAGTGCTCCGTGCAGAGCCACTTTCCGGTGCGGCCCCAGCTTGTCAGGACCTCGTCCACCATCAGCAGCAGCTTCCGCGCGTCGCAGAACTTGCGCAGCTTCGGGAAGAAATCGTCGGGCGGCATGATCGATCCGCCCCAGCCTTGGATCGGCTCGAGCACGAAGCCGGCCACCGCGCCGACGGTCGCCTTGTCGAGATATTGGTCGTAGAAAGCGAGGTACTGGTCGGTGTCGATGGTGCCGTCGGCCTTCTTCCACATCGGCCGGTAGGTATCGGGACGCGGGACCATGTGCGCGCCGGGCGCGCGCACCGCGCCGTAGACGTGGGAGCGGATGTGGCCGAGCGAAACCGCACCATAGGTCTTGCCGTGGTAATCGTAGAAGCACGAGACCGTCTCGTGCTTGCCGGTCGCGGCGCGGAGGACGCGGACGCCCGCCTCCACCGCGACCGTGCCCGAGTCGTAGAACTGGAAGCCGTTGAGATCGCCCGGGAGGATCGACGCCAGCTTCTCCACCAGCTTCGTCTTCACCGGCGTCGTGAAGTCGTGCGCGTTCATCAGCTGACCGGCGGCCTTCGCCACCGCCTCGGTGATCTTCGGGTGGCAGTGCCCGAGCGTCGTCACGTAGATACCGGAAGAGAAGTCGATGTACTCGTTGCCGTCGACGTCGCGGAGCACGCAGCCCGCGCCCGACTCGAACGCCACCGGGAACAGCTTCACCTGGCTGCTTAGTCCCTTGAAGAACTTGGTGCAGCGGGCGTGCTGGTCACGCGACAGCGGTCCGGGCGGCGGCACCGGCACGTGCGGCACGCGGCGGAGATCGACTTTGGCCCATTCGAGGGTGGAGGTTACGGAGGAGGCAGGGGTGCTCATGACGGGAAATTTTCAGGCGCGGGCCACGACCACCTTAAGGCCGAGACGTGCAAAGCGCCGTAACGCGGCGGGTGGCGCGCCGGCGTCGGTGATGAACGTGCCGGCATCGCTCAGGTTGCCCGAGCGGGCGAGGGCCGTGCGGCCGATCTTGGTGTGGTCGGCCAGGATGCAACACGCGCGGGCGACCCGACGAATGAGACGGTCCACCTGCGCGAGGCGGAGGTCGGAATTGTAAAGCGAGCCGTCGAGGCCGATGCCATCGGCCCCCTGGAAGGCGAGGTCGGCCGAGAACAACTCGAGCGAGCGCTCGGTCACGGGCCCGGTGAGATCGGGGCTGCCCCGCCGGATGACGCCGCCGAGTAGCACGACCTCCACGCCGGGCGCGTGCTGCAGCTCAGAGGCCACGGCGAGGCTGGGCGTGATGACGGTGAGGTCACGGCCGTCGCGCAGCAGCGCGGCGAGCTCGAGGGTGGTGGTGCCGTTGTCGAGGATCAGCGTCTGGCCCGGCCGCACGAGCCGGCGGGCGGCGGCGGCGATGGCACGTTTCGCCGGGCGGTTGGCCTCGCGGCGCTCGCGGTAGTCAAACTCGAGGATCATGCGCTCGGCCAGCACCGCGCCGCCGTGGGTGCGCCGCACCTCCGAGCGCGCCTCGAGGTTGGCCAGGTCGCGCCGCACCGTCATGCCGCTCACGCCGAACTCCCGCGCCAGCGCGGCCACGGTCACACCGGGCCGCTCCGCAAGGCGGCGGCGGATCTGGCTCTGGCGGGCCGAGGAGGGGAGGTGCTTCACGGGCGCCCGCGATATTCCGCCCGTGGTAAGAAATGTCAAAGCTGTGTTAGTATGAACACAATTTAACATTGCGCGGACGACGACCCCGGGCACGTTCCGCGAGCATGAACCAACCGAGCGCCGGAAGCGGGGATGACGCGGGCCTGCGGGCCGGCGCCGCCGTCACGGACCTCACACCGGAGGGTGCGGTCTTCCTGTTCGGTTATCCGCACGTCCCGCGCCTGAGCACCGGCGTCCATGACCGCCTGCAATGCTCGGCGCTCTATCTGGAGTGCGCCGGGGGGCGCGCGGTGTTTCTCGCCAACGACCTGATCTTCGTCGGCCGCAAGCTCGCCGGCGAGGTGCGTCGACGCATCGCCGCCGAGGCCGGTGTGCCCGAGGAGGCGGTCATGATCACGGCGACCCACACGCATTCGGGACCCGTGACGGTCGACTACGTCAGCAACGCCGCCGACCCGGTGGTTCCGCGCACCGATCGCGCGTACCTTCGCCTCGTCGGCGAGCGGATGGTTGCCGCCGCCGTCGCCGCCGTGCGCGCCGCCGTCCCCGCCGAGGCCGGGCTCGCTGTGTCCTGGGCCGACGGGGTCGGGACCAACCGCCATGATCCCGCCGGCCCCGCCGATCCCGAGGTGCCGGTCCTCATGGTCCGCGCTCGGACCGGCGGACGTCCGATCGCCTGCATGGTGGCCTACGCCATGCACCCGACGGTCCTGCACGAGGACTCCACGCTGATCAGCGGGGACTTCCCGCATTTCACGCGCGCCTTCCTGCAAGGAGGGGTTTTGCCCGGCGATTGTCCGGTGCTTTTCCACAGCGGTGCTTCGGGCAACCAGAGTCCGCGCCACATCGCGCGCGCCAACACCTTTGCGGAGGCCCGGCGGCTCGGGGAGAACCTTGGACGGGCCATCGCGGCCGTGGTGCCGGGTATCGCTTTCTCGAGTGCGCTGCCGGTCTCCGCGACGCGTCGTTTCCTCGACCTCGAGCCGCGGCGTTTCCCGTCCCCCGAGGAAGCCGTCGCCGCCGAGCGTGTGGCCCGCGCCCGCTTCGAGGAACTGCGCGCCGCCGGCGCCCCTCGGCAGACGGTTCGCACCGCCGAGTGCGATTGGTTCGGCGCCGAGGAGACGGCGGAACTGTCACGGGCCGCGCTCGACGGCCGGTTGGCCGAGGCTCTTCGGAAATGCGTTCCCGCGGAGGTGCAGGTGATCGCGATCGGTCCGTGGCGCTTCGTCGGATGGCCTGGGGAGTTCTTCGTGGAGTACGCCGTCGAGGTTCGCCTGAGAGTTCCGTCCGCGTTTGTCCTGACCATGGCCAACGGCGAGCTCCAGGGCTACATCGTGACCCCGGAGGCCGAGGCCCGCGGGGTGTACGAGGCGACGAACGCCGTTTTCGGACCCGAGAACGGCCCGCGTTTCGTCGAGACCACGCTCGCCTTGCTCGAGGGCCGGGGCTAGCGCCTCCGTCATGCGTCTGCTGCTCGGCCTCGATTTGGGAACCTCCTATTTCAAGGTCGGGCTCTTCTCGCCCAACGGGGAGCTCCGGGGCTTGGGCCGCGTGCGGGTCATTACCGACACTCCGGCCCCGGGCCGGGTGGAATTGCCGGTCGATCGGTTCATTGCCCTGTTTCGTCAAGGTCTCGACGAGGCCCTGCGTGCGGCCGGGGCGCACGCCCGCGACATCGCGGGAATCTCCTACTCGTCGCAGGCGACGACGTTCCTGCTCCTGGACGAGGGCGAGCGGCCGCTGACCCCGCTGGTGCTTTGGACCGACACCCGCGGGGCGCCGATCGAACCGGAAGTCGCGGCCTTCGGCGTGTCGCCGGAGTTTCACCAACGCGTGGGCCACGCCGGATTCGGGGCGGAGTCGGCGGTGCCGAAACTGCGTTGGTTCCGGCGCGAGCGGCCGGAGATCTGGGCGCGCGCGGCGCGGATGATGACTATATCCGACTACCTTACTTTCCTGCTCACGGGTGAACGCGCGGGTGACGCCAGCACGGCGGCATTTCTGGGCCTGCAGGATCTGCGGACGCATGGATGGTGGCCGGAGGCTTTCGCGACGTTGGGTCTCGATGGCGCGAAGTTTTCCCGCCTCCTCGCCCCGGGCTCCCCCTGCAGCCGGACCGGCTCGACCGCGAACGCGCGGCTCGGCCTGCCGGAGGGGATTCCGTTCGCGGTCGGCGCGATCGACCACCACGCGGCGGCGGTGGGCGCGGGCCTGGGTTCGCTCGCCGAGGTGAGTATCTCCACGGGAACGGTGCTGGCGGCGCTGGCGCTGGTGGACCGGATCGAGCCAGTTCCGGGTTGCTATCATGGCCCCCACACCGATGGCCGCCGCTTTTACCGATTGGCGTTCGACGCGGACGGTGCCGGGAAGCTGGAGAATTACCAGCGTCGCGTCGCGCCCGGAAAAACGCTCGAGGAGTTGCTCGCCGCCGCGGACCGGGCCCGGAGGAATGGAAATCCGGATGCGGTTGAGGCCGGCGTTTTGGAAATCCTCACGGCGGTGGCGCGCACCCAGGCCGGTCTGGTCGCGCAGGTGACGGATTCGCGCCGGGTTTCGCGGATCGCCGCGACCGGCGGCGGGGCGCGCAGCGACCTGTGGTTGCGCCTGAAAGCCGAGGCCATCGGCGCCAGCGTGGTGCGGTCGCCGGTCGCCGAGCCCGCGTGTCTCGGCGCAGCCATCTTCGCGGCCGTCGCCGCGGGCATCCATCCCTCGATCGACTCCGCGGCCACCGCGATGGTTCGATCAGCGTCTGAATTTCCGCCGGTGTCGGGGTCTTGACCGTGGATTCGGCGAATGGTGTCGGGGGGCGACCCCACGGCATCTGTTGCGAAACGTGAGCCTTTTCTCGGCCAACTCCAGGGATGGCCGCGAAGAGGCGCGGAAGACTCGCAGGCCCTGACTCTCCCCGCGCCTCCGTGTCTCCGTGGTGAGCTCGCGCAATTGCCGGTGCTGTTGGGAATCCGCCCTTTTCGCGGCTTGAGGCGAGGGGGGTTGTCGCCACTTTCGCCGCAGCCCCGATGCGCACCTTACGCGTCCTCCTTCTGCTCCTCCTTTCAGCGCCTGGTTCCGCGTTCGCGGCCGCCCCGGCGGGAGAGGTCCGGCGCCCGAACATTCTCTTCGTCCTGGCCGATAATTGGGGCTGGCCGCACGCCGCGGCGCTGGGCGACCCGCTGGCGCAGACACCCGTCTTCGACCGCATCGCGCGGGAGGGCGTCGTTTTCAACCACACGTTCTGTCCGGTGCCATCCTGTTCCCCGGCGCGCTCCAGTCTACTTACCGGGCGTGCCGCGCACCAACTGGCCGACGCCGCGAGCTTGTGGAGCAAGTTCGACCGCGGTCACCGGGTCTTCACCGACCTGTTGCGCGAGGGCGGTTACGAGGTGGGCATGACCGGCAAGGGTTGGGGTCCCGGCAATCACAAGGACTTCGGCTGGCCCGACAATCCGGTCGGCGCCGAACACGCCAGCTTCGAGGCCTTTCTCAAGCAGCGGGATCCGCGGCGGCCTTTCTTCTTCTGGATCGGCAACACCGACACCGCGCGTCACCGCTGGCGTTACGATCCGGCGGGTTGGCAGGGGCTTGACGCCGCGAAACTCAGGGTGCCGCCCCAGTTTCCCGACGATCCCGTCACCCGCTCCGCGCTCATGGCTTATTACGCCAGCGTGCGTACCATGGACCGGGCGGTGGGTGAGGATATCGCCCGGCTCGAGAAGCTTGGCCTGCTCGACGACACCGTCGTCGTCTACACGAGCGACAACGGGTGGCAGATGCCGCGCGGCCTCGCCAACTGCTACGACACCGGCACACGGGTGCCGTTCGCGGTGCGCTGGGGACGCCGGCTCGCGGCGGGAAGCGTGCGCGACGAATTCGTGAGCCTTACCGACCTGGCGCCGACGTTCGTCGAGCTCGCGGGTCTACCGGTCGAGCCGCACGTGACCGGGCGAAGCATCGCCGGTCTGATCCTCGGCCGCGAAGACTCGGTGCGACGCGACGCCGTCTTCGTCGAGCGCGAGCGCCACGCGAACGTGCGCCGCGGCGACCTCAGCTATCCGGTGCGCGGAATCCGCACGAAGGACTTCCTTTACCTTTGGAACCTTCGTCCCGACCGCTGGCCTGCGGGCGATCCCGCGCTCTATCACTCGGTCGGTGCTTTCGGTGATGTCGATCTCTCTCCGCTGAAGGACCTGCTGGTCGGCGGGGCCGCCCGGCCGGATCTCGCACCGTATCGTGCGCTGACACTGGAGCGCCGTCCTCCCGAGGAGCTTTACGACCTGCGGACCGACCCGCACCAGGTGCGTAACATCGCCGCGGACGCCGCGTACGGCGAAACGCGCCGGGAGTTGCGCGAGCGCGTGCAGCGCTGGATGCGCGAGACCGGCGACCCGCGCGTCGACCCCGCCTATGATGGATGGGATCGCATGCCGTATTTCGGTCCGCCCGCGCGCACGGGTGACGGCGCCACCAAATCCAAGGGCGCCAAGGCCCCGCGTGCCGCGGCGCCGCGTTGATTTTCCCATGAATACCCCGTCCCTGCTCCGGTTTCTAGCACCTCTCCTGCTCGGCGCGTTGTCCGTATCGGCCGCGCAACCGCTGCGCTCGGTCGCGATCACCGTGGGTGATCTCGGCAATCCATTCTTCGTGCAGATCGCGAAGGGTGCGGAGGCCAAGGCGCGCGAGCTCGGCGGCGCGGGCGTGAAGGTCACGGCCGTCTCCTCGGGCTACGATCTGAACCAGCAGACGAACCAGATGGAGGACTTCATCGCGGCTAAGGTCGACCTGATCGTGCTCAATGCCGCCGACACCAAGGGCATCGCGCCCGCGGTGCGGAAGGCGCGGGCCGCCGGGATCGTCGTGGTGGCGGTCGATGTCGCCGCCGAGGGCGGGGTGAATGCCACGGTGATGTCGGACAACGTGCAGGCGGGGCGCGTGGCGGCCGAATATCTGGTGAATCGGCTCAACGGCAAAGGCAGCGTGGTGATCATCAACGGCCCGCCGGTCTCCGCCGTGTCCGACCGCGTGGCCGGCGCCGAGGCGGTGTTCCGCGCGACTTCCGGCATCCGGCTGCTTTCGCGGGATCAGAATGCAGGCGGCAACCGGCAGGGCGGCATGAATGTGATGACCGACCTTTTGACCGCGCATCCGCAGATCGACGCCGTTTTCGCCATCAACGATCCCTCCGGCCTCGGCGCGGCGCTGGCGCTCCGCCAGGCGCGGCGCGAGAACGTGATCGTGGCGGCCGTCGACGGCGCGCCCGACGCGGAGAAGGCGCTGCGGGACGAGAAGAACGCGTTCGCCGCGTCCGCCGCGCAGGATCCGTTCTCCATGGCGGGCAAGGCGGTCGAAGTCGGCTTCGGTATCCTCCAGGGCCGGCCGGCGCCCGAAGGCCGCGTGCTGGTGGCGGTCTCGCTGATCACGCGCGACAACATCGCGGGCTACCGCGGCTGGACCAACAAGTGAACCCCGCGCCTTTCCGCGCTTGAACGCCGACGAATACCTCAAGCTCGCGGAGGTGGAGGACCGGATGTGGTACTTCCGGTCGCTGCACACCCACGTGGCGCGCGAGCTCGCGCGGACGCGGCCGGGGGTGGTGACGTGCTCGACGCCGGGTGCGGCACCGGCGGTCTCATCCTGCGGCTCCGCGAGGCCAACCCCTCTTGGGGCTTCGCGGGCATCGACTTCATGCCGCTCGCCTGCGAGCTGGCGCGGCGGCGTTGCGGCGCTGGCACCGACATCCGCGAGGCGTCGATCACCGCGCTGCCGTTCGCTGACGCCAGCTTTGACGCGGTCGTTTCGGCCGACGTCGTTTGCCAGGTGGAGAACCCGGAGGTGGCCGCCGCGGAGTTTATGAGGGTGCTCCGGCCGGGCGGGGTGGTCGTGATCAACGTGCCAGCCTACCGCTGGATGTGGTCATATCATGACGATTCGTGCCAGACGAAGCACCGCTACACGCGGCCCGAGGTGGCGGCACTGCTGCGGGGCGCCGGTTTCGGGGGGACGCGCACCACGCATTGGAACGCCCTGCCTTTCCCGGTCGTCTGGGCGAAGCGGAAACTCTTCCGCACACCGGCCGACACCAGCGATGTGAAGGACTATCCGCGGATCATCGACACGGCCTTCGGCGCGCTGATGGCGGTCGAGCACGCTTGGCTTGAACTCGGGGGCGTCTGGGCCTGGGGCACGTCGGTGTTCGGCGTGGCGCGGAAGCCCGCGGCGTCGGACGGCGCGGTGCGGTCATGATGGCGCTTGCGGCCTCCGGCGCGCTTCTGCTCCACGTCTTTCTGTGGGGAGCCGGCGCGGCGATGCTGGCCATGCCGCGGCCCTGGCGGCGGTTCTGGCCGGTGCTGGCGCTGCCCGCGGGCCTGACGCTCCAGTCTGTCGTCGTGTGGGCGGGGGCGTGGGCGAACCTCCGCGGCACCGACGCCTACGGGAAGTGGAGCCTTGCGGTTCCGCTTCTGCTCCTGGCTGCAGGGGTCGCGCGGGTGGGAGCGTGCCGGATCCGAGTCGACCTCGCACGCCTCGGACTGGTTTTGGTCACTTCGGCGGCGAGCCTCTTCCTCCTGACCCTTCCGCTGGCGTTCTCCGGGGGAATTCCGACCACGGTGTCGCTGGGAAGCTGTGACGCGGCGGACTACGCGGCCGGCGCGCGCGTGTTGCAGGAATTCTCGCGAGGCGACCGAACGGGTTTCCTCGGACTGACGGAAGTCGTGCAGGTGATGTCGGTGGACAACTTTCCCGACTATTGGCTGCGGCTGAATCATTTCACGCCGTCAGCGTTGATTGCTTTGAACGGATCGGTGCTCGGTTTCGTGCCGCACGAACTGGCAACGCTGGTGACCGCGCTGGCGCTGGCCGCGGTGGTGCCGCTGGTGTTCTGGATTTCGCGCGCGTTGCTCGGTTACAGCGGCGTCGTCGCGCTGGTGCTGGCGGGTATCGCCGCGGTGAGCCCGGTGCTCTGGTATGCGGTCGCGCATGTGGCGCCGGGGCAATTGCTGGCGGCGCAGGCGGCGGCATTGCTCACCTGGGCGGGGGTCGCGCTCTGGCGCGGACGGCTCACGCCCACCCGCGCGCTGGCCTTCGCCCCGGTGTTGGCGACCGCCTACGCGCTGATTCTCGGCAGCTATAACTTCTTTCTGCTGGTGTGTCTGGTGCCGGCGGTGGCCTATGCGGGCGGCCTCGCGCTGCGCGGTGCGCGTTGGGCACGTTTCGGCGGCTGGCTCGCGGCGATGCTGGTTCCGCTGGTTCCGGCCGGGTTGGTTTTCGCGGAACGCTTGGCGGGACTAGCGGAGCGACTCTCGCTGCTCCGGACGTACGATTTCGGCTGGCCGGTGCCGGCGTTCACCGCCGAAGGCTGGTTCGGACTCGTGCTCGCACCGGATCTCGAACCGTTGCCTTGGGCTCCACTCCGTTGGGCGCTGTCGGCGTTGTTGGTCGGCCTGTTGGTCTGGGCGCATTTGCGCTCGGCGACGGGGCCCCGTCCGGCCGGCTGGGTTGCCGTGGCGCTTTCGGTGCCCGTGTTGCTGGGCTACGGGTTCCTGCAGGCGCGCGGCGCGTGGCTCGGCACCAACGCCAGCTACGACGCCTATAAGCTCTTCGCGGTGTTTTTCCCGGTGCTACTGCCGGCCTGCTGCTGGTGGGTGACTCTGCGGCGCAGCCGGCGGCTCCACGAATGGCTGCTGGTGGCGGCGACGGCTGTCGTCGTGGTCGCCGGCAACCTCGCCGCGGCGGGTTTCTTCATGGTGCGCCTCAGCCGTGCGCCTTTGCGGTTCGATCCGGAGGTCGTCGCGCTACTGCGCGTCGAGGCGATGGATGAGGTGCGGGGCGTGAACCTGCTGGTGCCCGATATGTGGACGCGCCTCTGGGCGAACGTCTTCCTGCTGCGCAAGGAGCAGTATTTCGCGACCCACACTTATGAGGCGCGGCGCGACACCCCGTTGCGCGGCGACTGGAGTCTGGAAAGCGGAGTGGTCGGGGCTGCCCCGGAGTTCCCCGGATGGCAGCGGCTCTCGCCACGCTTCACGCTGATCAGCGCCGCGGGTCCGCACGGGCTGCGGGTCATGCCCTCGGCCGGCTGGCACGGGCTGGAGCGTACGCCGGACGGGAGTGAACAGTGGGAATGGACGGATCGCGCCGCGGTGTTGGAGATTGAGAATCCGCGCGGCGAGCCCCTTGAGGTTCGTTTCGTCGGCGACGCGCGCGGTTTTGGCGCCCGTGAGGTCGAGTTACTCAACCCTGCCGGTCGTCGGACGGGGGCAACCTTCATGGTGGGCGAGGCGCGTACCAAGTTCATCCTCGGTCCGGTCACGCTGCCGCCGGGTGTCTCGCGCTGGACCCTGCGCTCGCTCGAGCCGGCCGCACGCGCCTCGGCGGCGGACCCGCGTCAGGTGGCGCTTTGCGTCTATCAGCTGCGCGTCCAGGTAGGCGGGAATTGACGCCACCGCGGCGCGACGTGTTTTCTGCCCGCCGATGTCCGCCCGCCTGAACCTCCGCCGCGTGTTCGCGGGCCGGCGCGTCCTGATCACGGGCGGCCTCGGTTTCATCGGCTCGAACCTGGCGCGTACCCTCGTGGGCCTCGGGGCGCGCGTCTCGATCGTCGACAGCCTGGTCCCGGAGTACGGCGGGAACCGCCGCAACCTCGCGGGCATCGCCGCCCGCGTTAAAGTGCACGTCGCCGATGTGCGCGACTGGCCGCGGCTGCCGGACCTCGTGCGCGGGCAGGACTTTCTTTTCAACCTTGCGGGGCAGACGAGCCACATGGATTCGATGACGGACCCGCAGACCGACCTCGACATCAACTGCCGCGCACAGCTGGCGATTCTCGAGGCCTGCCGGCTGCACAATCCGGGCATCCGCATCGTGTTCGCCAGCACGCGGCAGATCTACGGCCGTCCCGATTACCTGCCGGTCGACGAGCGGCATCCCCTGCGGCCGGTGGACGTGAACGGCATCAACAAGATGGCCGGTGAGGCGTTCCACCTCCTGTACTCGCGGGTGCACGGGATCGCGGCGACGGCGTTGCGCCTCACCAACACCATCGGGCCGCGCATGCGGATTAAGGACGCCCGCCAGACGTTCGTCGGGGTGTGGGTGCGGCGGCTGGTGGAAGGCGAACCCTTCGAGGTTTGGGGTGGGGAGCAGCTACGCGACTTCACCTACGTGGATGATGCGGTGGAGGCTTTTCTGCTGGCGGCGGCGAAACCGGAGGCGGTGGGGCAGGTCTTCAATTTGGGCGGACCTCCGCGCGTGACGTTGCAGCGCCTCGCCGAGCTGCTGGTGGAGATCAATCGCGGCGGATCGTTTGTCGTGCGCGAGTTTCCGGCGGACCGCCGGCGGATCGACATCGGGGACTACTTCGCGGACGGCCGCCTGATTTCGCGGCGGCTCGGCTGGAAGCCGCGGACCGATCTGCGCACCGCGCTGGAGCGGACGGTCGCGTATTACCGCCGGGAGCTCGGCCACTATATTTGATCGGCGCGGCGGGGATAGCTCCTGTCGGTGACGTTGGAAACGGGGTCTTGCCCCGCCACAGGGCTTGGGCGACTAATCCCGTCGATGCCCGGCCCCGCCCTGAGCTTTGTCATCCCTCTTTACCGCAGCGCCGAGACGATCGGCGCGGTGGTGCGCGAGATCGAGGGTTTCACCGTCGAGGGCGGGCACGAGATCATCCTGGTGCACGATGGCAGCGGGGAGGAGACGAGTCGCGCGGCGCGGGAACTCGTGCGGACGGCGCGGGTGCCGGTCACGCTGATCGAGCACGCGCGCAACTACGGCGAGCACAACGCCGTGCTGACCGGCTGGCGGCACGCGCGGGGCGCATACATCGTGAATCTGGACGACGACGGGCAAAACCCGCCCGCCGAGGCGCTGCGGCTCTGGCGGGAGGCGAAAGCCGCCGGCCTGGATGTCGTTTACGGGCACTACGAGGAGAAGCGCCATGAGGCGTGGCGTAATCTCGGCAGCTGGTTCACCAATCGGATGACCGATTGGGCTCTCGATAAGCCGGCGGGCTTCTACCTCTCCAGTTTCCGCTGCGTGAGCGCGTTCGTCGCGCGGCAGGTGATCGGCTACGCCGGGCCTTATCCCTACATCGACGGCCTTATCCTGCAGGTGACGCAGCGCATCGGCTCGATCGCCGTGCGCCACGAGGAGCGAAAGGCGGGCCGCAGCACCTACACGCTGGGCAAACTCATCCGGCTCTGGCTAAGCGCTTGGGTGAATTTTTCCCTGCTGCCCCTGCGGGTCGCGACGGTGCTCGGGCTGGTCGTTGCTGCTGCGGGTATGGTGGCGCTCGGGACGATCGCCTGGCTCTGGTACAGTGGCATTGGCCCGGAGTACGGCTGGGGTTGGACGATGTCCTGCATTCTCATCTTCTCCGGTACGCAGCTCGTGATGCTCGGCCTGATCGGGGAGTATCTCGGCCGCATGTTCATCGCCGTGAACCAGCGGCCGCAGTCCGTCGTGCGCGAGGTCGTCGCCTCGGACGCCGCGGGCCGGGTCAGCTAGGGAACATCGCGCGCCACCGCGCCAGTTCGCGGGCCATACCCTCCGCCACCCCGCGCGTCGCCTCCGGCGGCGGTTCGCGGCGCAGTCCCGCGAGGTAGGCGAGCGACGTGAACACCACGCGGTACTCGCGCTCGCGCGGACTGCTGAACGAGGATTGGAGAAACTCGCGGCACCACGGACGCCACGCGTCGGCGGTGAGCTCGCGTTCCCACCTTTGCGCGAGACGGAAGGAATTCTGCTCGTCGCGGGCCTTTCTGCCCGGTGCGGAGCTCACGTGGTGGCGAACCACGCTGCGCAGCGCGACGACGTTCACACGTCCGGTCGCGCGGGCGCGGTAGCCGAGGTCGATGTCCTCGCCGCCGTTGACGTAGCCTTCGTCGAAGCCGCCGAGTTCCTGCCAGAGCGATCGCCGTATGAGCAGGCAAGCCCCGGTCACCGCGGCCACCGGCCGGACCGGCTGAAGCAGCCGTGCGAACCGCCCTGGCGTTTGCCGCGTGTGGACCGGTTTGGCAGCAGGGGTCAGCTCGAGTCCCGCGTGGTCGGTCGCACCCGTGCGGGCGTCCCTTTGCACGTTGCCCACGAGCCCGGCGCGATCCCCGAGGCGATCCAACGCCGACAGCATGGGTTCAAGCCAGCCCGGTAGGAGAACGAGGTCGTTGTTGAGCAGCGCGAGCACCTCCCCGCGGGCAAGGGCGGCGGCGCGGTTGTTGGCGCCCGCGAATCCGAGGTTGCGCTCGTTGAAAAGCACACGGAAGGGCGCGGACTGCAGCTCACGGGCGGTTCGCAGCCATTCGCGGGTGCCGTCGGAGCTGCCGTCATCCACAAGTATGATTTCGTGCGTCACGGCCGCCGGCAGAGTGGAGCGCAGGCTATCCAGCATCGCGCGGGTGAGCGCGAGGCAGTCGAACAACGGCACGACCACGCTCAGCCGCGGGGAAGATCCGGCGCGCTCAGAGGTGGTGTGGGACGGGGAGGACGGCATCGCCCGGGGCGGCAGGAGCATCCCCGTGAAAACGGGGGCCGCTCAATCCCTTATTCTCGGTCTTCCGCGGGCGCTCACTTCTCGGCGGCGATGCGGCGGAGGTAGGCGCCGTACGAGGATTTTCCGAGACGGGCGATGTTGGCCTCGAGCCCGGCGCGGTCGATCCAACCCTGGCGCCACGCGATCTCCTCGAGGCAGGCGATCTTCAGGCCCTGGCGGTTCTCGATGACCGAGACGAACTGCCCGGCCTCGAGGAGCGAGTCGTGCGTGCCGGTGTCGAGCCACGCGGTGCCGCGCCCCAGAACCTCGACGTGCAGTTTTCCGGCCTCGAGGTACAGGCGGTTGAGGTCGGTGATCTCCAGCTCGCCGCGTTTCGACGGCTTCAGGCGCCGGGAGAACGCGACGACGTCGGAGTCGTAGTAATAAATTCCCGGGATGGCGTAGTTGGACTTCGGCTGGGCGGGTTTTTCCTCGAGGGAAAGCACGCGTCCGTCGGTCGCGAATTCCACCACACCGTAGCTCTTCGGATCCGCCACATGGTAGCCGAAGATGGTGGCGCCGGAGGTGCGTGCGGTGGCGCGCTCAAGGGACTTCACCAGGTCGTGGCCGTAAAAAAGGTTGTCGCCGAGCACCAAGGCGGCCGGTTCGTTTTTCAGGAAGCCCACGTCCTCGGCGATGTGGAACGCCTGCGCGAGCCCGTCGGGGCTGGGTTGCTCGGCGTAGGTGAACTTCACGCCGAGGTTGGCTCCGTCGCCCAGCAGCTTGCGGAAAAGCGGCAGGTCGGTCGGCGTGGAAATGATGAGAATCTCGCGGATCCCGGAGAGCATCAGCACCGACAGCGGGTAGTAGACCATCGGCTTGTCGTACACCGGCATGAGCTGCTTCGAGACCGCGATGGTGAGCGGGTACAGCCGCGTGCCGGAGCCGCCGGCGAGGATGATGCCCTTGCGGGCAGGCGATAGGCGATGGGCTTTGGGCGATGGGTCAACGTTCATAGGTTGCGGATCTGGCTTTGATCAGGGCGCCAAGTCGACGGCCGACGACGATTGCTTGCTGCTGAATACTGTGGACGCGTTCCGCGGGCAGAAGACCTACCTCTTGGGCGATTTCCAGCTGGGTCCGAAGTTCGGCCAAAGATCCCTTTGCGATATAGAAGAAACGGACGGAATCGCGATCCGTGTCACGTTCGTCTCCCTCCGCGATGTTCGAGGGGACGCTCACTGCCGCGCGGCGTATCTGGTCGCGCAGTGCCGGGTCGCGCAGGCGGTCGGTCGCCTTGTAGGTCTCGACCGTGAGCGCCATCGCATCTTTCCAGACCTGCAGATTTTGGAAGCCCGTTCCCATCGCCTATCGCCGATCGCCCATCGCCATCACCCTTTAGCCCCTAGCCTTTCACGCGCGTAACGCGTGGCGGTGATCTCCGCCGCCCAACTACGGTGCGTGAGATACCATTCGACCGTCTTCTCGATGCCGGTGGCGAAGGACTCGCGCGGGGACCAGCCGAGCTCGCGCTGGAGCTTCTCGCAGTTGATCGCGTAGCGGCGGTCGTGGCCGGGGCGATCGGCGACGTAGGTGATCTGCGTGGTGTAGGATTTGCCGTCGGCGCGGGGCGACTTGCGGTCGAGCAGCGCGCAGATCGCGCGTACGATCTCGATGTTCGGTTTCTCGTTCAGGCCGCCGACGTTGTAGGTCTCGCCGACGCGACCTTTCTGGAGCACCAGCCAGATGGCGGCGGCGTGGTCCTCCACGTAGAGCCAGTCGCGCACCTGCATGCCGTCTCCGTAAACCGGCAGGCCTTTTCCCTCGAGGGCGTTGAGGATCATCAGCGGGATCAGCTTCTCGGGGAAGTGGTACGGGCCGTAGTTGTTCGAGCAGTTGGTCGTGAGCGTGGGCAGCTTGTAGGTGTGCTGGTAGGCGCGCACGAGGTGGTCGCTGGCGGCCTTGGACGCCGCGTAGGGGGAGTTCGGCGCGAAGGGCGTTTCCTCGGTGAAGGCGGGGTCGTCCGGCGCGAGCGTGCCGTAGACCTCGTCGGTCGAGACGTGCAGGAAACGGAAGGCCGCCTTGCGCGGTTCGGGCAGCTTCGCCCAGTGCACGCGCGCGGCGTTGAGCAGGCGCAAGGTGCCGACGACGTTGGTCTGCACGAACGGCTCCGGCGAATCAATCGAGCGGTCCACGTGTGACTCCGCGGCGAAGTTCACCACGGCGTCGATCGCGTGCTCGGCCAGCAGGCGCGACACCAGCTCGGTGTCACCGATCCCGCCGTGGGCGAAGACGTAGCGCGGGTCACCCGCGAGGTCGGCGAGGTTGGCGGGGTTGCCCGCGTAAGTGAGGGCGTCGAGGTTGACGACCTTGGCCGCGGAGCCGGGACCTTTTTCCAGCAGCCGCTGCCGGATGAAGTTGGAACCGATGAAGCCGCAGCCGCCGGTGACGAGGAGGTTCATTTTTAGAAGGGATAGGGAAAGTGAGGGTGAAAGAGAGGGAGAGGGGGAGAGAAAGAGGGGCGTGGGGCGCGATCAGGACATGGGTAACACCTTAGGAAAGGTCCGCGGCGTCAGCCGCGGCTACACCCCATGCTCCGTGGCCTCGGAGCGACTCTCTGTGAACTCTGTGTCAAAGGATCGTATCCTTCAGTCGGTGACTCCACCTCGTCGAATTCATCCGTATTTTCCGGGAATCGCACGGCCTCAGGCCTCGACGACCTGCTTCAGGCTCTCGTGCCAGTCGGGGAGACGAAGCCCGAAGGCACGCTCGAGTTTGGCGGCCGCCATCACGGAGTAGGCCGGGCGCTTGGTCGGCGTCGGGTAATCGGCGGTGGTGATCGCCTCGACCTCGCGGCATTTGCGCGTCTCTGGCGGCATCAAATCGATGATCGCCTTCGCGAAACCGTGCCAGCTGGTCTGACCGGACGAGCACAGGTGGTAAGTGCCGCTGAGGCGGCGGGCATCGTCGGGTTGGCGTACTTGCAGGAGCGCCTGGGCGGTCGTCTCCGCGATCATCCTCGACCATGTGGGGCAGCCGACCTGGTCGGCGACGACCCGGAGCTTCTCCCGCTCCCGGGCCAGCCGCTGCATCGTGAGCATGAAGTTGGCGCCGCGCGCGCCGTATACCCAGCACAGGCGGAAGATCAGGTGGTCGCAGCCGGCGGCGCGGATCGCCTCGTCCCCCGCGTGCTTGGTGCGGGCGTAGGCGCCGAGCGGGTTCGGATCGTCGGTCTCGACGTACGGCGTCGTCTTGGTGCCGTCGAAGACGTAGTCCGTCGAGTAATGCACCAGCAGGGCCCCGCGTTTTCTCGCTTCCTCGGCCATGATACCCGGGGCATCCGCGTTGATCTTGGTGGCGAGGGCGAGTTCGGACTCGGCCTTGTCGACCGCGGTGTAGGCGGCGGCGTTGATGATGACATCGGGCGCGGCGGCGGTGATCGCTTCGCGGACCGAGTCGGGGCGGGTGAAGTCGACGTCCGGGTAGTCAACACACGTGACGCGCGCCAGCGGCGCGAGGGTGCGGCGAAGTTCCCAGCCGACCTGGCCGACTTTGCCGAAAAGCAGGATGTTTTTCATGCGCGGAGGAGCGGCGCCCTAGAAGAGTTTCTCGCGCGGAAGATCGCGCAGGAGCGGTGACTGGGTGTCGCGGGCAGACAGGAGCGGCTGCGTGGTCGGCCAGGCGATGCCGACGTCGGGGTCGTCCCAGCGGAAGCCGATTTCATCCTTGGGCGCGTACAAGTCCGTGCACTTGTAGTGGAAGAGCGCGTTTTCGCTGGTGACGACAAACCCGTGCGCGAACCCGGGAGGCACCCAGAACTGCCGCTTGTTTTCGGCGGAGAGGGTCACGCCAAACCATTTGCCGAACGTCGGCGAGGCGCGGCGGAGGTCGACGACCACGTCCCAGACCTCCCCTTGCCAGACCGAGACCAGCTTGCCCTGGGGATTGGGGTTTTGCGCGTGCATGCCCCGCAGGGTGTGGCGGCAGGAGAAGGAGAAATTATCCTGCATGAATTCCAGCGCGATCCCCGCCTGCCGGTAGCGGGTGCGATTGTATGACTCGACGAAGAACCCGCGCGGGTCACCGAAAACCTTGGGTTCGATGATGAGGGGGCCCTCGAGCGGGCAGGGGAGGATGTTCATGGTCGCGCGTGCGGCTGGTGGCGGAGGCAACCTTTTGGCGCGGGAACCGACAAGGTCGATTTCCCGCCCGTTCGGCTCACTTCCTCCGGTAGTCCCCGCGGCTGAAATACTTTTCCAACCAGACGTAGGCGCAGATGAAGAAATAGCGGCTGCCCATCTCCTTGATCTTGAGCTTGGCGACCCCGTGCCGGCGGTTGCGCCACGAGATCGGGGTGATCGCGTAGGAATAGCCTCGGACGATCGCTTTGAGCGGGATCTCGACGGTGAGGTTGAAGTGCGGCGCGAGGAACGGGCGGCAGCCGTCGATCACCGTGCGACGGTAGGCCTTGAAGGCGTTCGTGGTGTCGTTGAGCGGGATGTTGAAGCCGATCCGCACGAGTAGATTCGCGAGGCGGTTAACCAGAAGTTTCACCCTGGGATAGTCGTGCACGCTGCCGCCGGACACGAAGCGACTCCCGAACGCGCAGTCGTAACCTTGGTTGAGCAGCCGCCAGTAGGTCACGGCGTCCTGGGGTGAGTCGGACGCGTCGGCCATCATCACCACGACGGCGTCGCCGCGGCTGTGGTCAATTCCCCAGACGACGGCGCGGCCGAAACCGTGCGTGCCACTTTCGTTACGCGTGGGAGCCAGCGCGGGGTGGCGGGCCTTTAGTTCCTGCAGGACCTCCCACGTGCGGTCGCGGCTGCCGTCGTCCACCACCACGATCTCGTGCGGCACGCCTTCACGCTCCAGATGCGCGGTGAGGCTGGCGAGGGTCGGGGGCAGGGACTCCTCCTCGTCGCGTGCGGGGATCACGACGGAGAGCAGGGTGAGAGGGCCGCCTGGCATCTTTTCGCGGGTCACAGGGGGGCTGAGGTCTCCAGCCAACGCGTATGACAGCGGGCGTGGTCGGCGATCTCGGTCAGGATGGCCTCGGTCGAAATCGCCGGCTGCCAATTCCACAGGCGCGTGGCCTTGGCGTGATCCAGCACGATCCAGGGGATGTCGAAAGGCCGGGGCGTCCCGTCCACGCCAACCTCATGCGGTCCGAGATGGGTGGAGCACCAGTCGCTGAGTTGGCGCAGCGACCTCGCTGAGGCGGCGCCACCGGAGAAATTCGCGAGGCGGTCGCCCGGTCCCACCTTGGGAGCCGCCATCTGGCGCGTGAGCACCGGTATGAGATCGCGCGGATGCAGGCAGTCGCGCACCTGATACCCGTGGCCCCCGAAGCCGAGGTAGCGCAGGGGGCGGCGCTGCAGCCACGAATTGATCCAGTAGGCGAAGATGCCTTGATCGGGGCGACCGAACTGACCCGCGCCGGCCAGCACGCCGCAGCGGTTGACGAACACCGGGAGGCCGAATGTTTCGCCGTACTCGAGCGCAAGTACCTCGCTCGCGAGCTTCGTGGCCCCGTAAAGTGAGATTGGGGCGCCGGTGGGAAACTCCTCGGTGATGCCCCCGGGCGCGAGTCCTCGCGCCGACGCCTCCGCCACAGGAGCGAAGGCGTTGTTGCGCACACCCATGGGCAGTTCCGCCAGGGCGGGGATCGAGTAGACGCGACTGGTGCTTAGCAGAATGAAGCCAGCGCGGTGGTGCTTGCAGTACTCCAGCACGTTCACGGTGCCGCCGAGGTTGTGCTCCACGAGCTGCCGTGAGCTGGTGCGACCGTCGACCCCAGCCAGCACGCTCGGGTTGGCGGCGGCGTCGATAACCCAGTCCGCCGGCGGCAGCGCATCGAGGTCGCTCGCCGCGCGCAGATCGGCGTGGAACAGCTTCACCCCTAGCCGTTTCAACTCCTCGCGGTTCGTCTCGCTCCCGGGACGGATGAAGTTGTCGAACCCGGCCACCTGATGTCCCGCCGCGCCGAGCGCCCGTGCGAGCGTGCCGCCCACAAAGCCGCAGACACCGGAGATCAGGATGCGCATGAACTCCAAGTGAACCGAATCCGGAAGGAGCGGGAAGAGCGTTTTTGCTCCGCCCAAAGGGGTCAGGGCGTTGAACGTTTTAGAAGCAGGGCGATTTAAACGCCCAACGCCCTGACCCTCTGTAGCCGCCTTCGAAGGGGTCAGGGCGTTAAATGTTTAGTGGAACGCGAATCCGTCCCTGCGGGTTAAGCTTACAAATATTTCATGTAGCTTTTATGGAACGACTTATGAGATCCGGACCGTTTGTGTGGCTCGCTGGCGAGAGGCCCGTTTCAACACCTAACGCCCTGACCCCTTGGGGGCGGGGCGTGCGACGGGTTTGAATGCGATCAGACGCCAGCCGCCGCGGCTGCGCTCTATCTGGCCGATGAATTCGCGGTCTGGTTGGGCCGCGAGCGCGACCAGCGCGGGTTCGACGGCCATTTCGACGCTGCCGGCCCGCATCACTCCCGGAAGGGCGTTGAGCTGCAGTTTGACGGTGCCCGTTAGTGCGCCCGGGCCTTGGGTAAGGCCACGGACCGCGAAGCCGCGCAGGTCCTCGGCCGGAGGCGCGCATTCGCAGCTCTTTTCCTCTTCCAGCAATTCACCCTCGGGGATTTCCACACGTAGCGTGCGAAGCGCCGGCGCGGTCTCGGCAGTGAACACCAACAACAATTCCGCCTTGGTCTTTCCGCCCGTATAGTCGCGCGCAACCACCAAGCGCGGAAAACCCCGGGCGCGCGCGTTGCCCGCGGCGGAGAGCACGACCGGCTCGCCCGCCGCAAAATCCGGATTCACGCGCCGGAGCCGGATGGCGCCCTCAGCGTCGACCCACGTTGCCAGCAGCGAGCCGTTGCGCAGGAGCGTCGTCGCGACGCGACCGGCCGGCTTGACTTCATCCAATCGCAGCGGCGCCACGAAACTTCCGCCGGCGTCGGTCGAGAAGCTCGCCAGCACGCGCGGGTCGGCATCCGCCGCCGTGAACCAAACCACCCCGGTTTGGCCGCCGATGTTCGCCAGTTGCGGACCGTTCACCGGGCAGGCGCTGATTTTCCATCCATCGACTCCCAGTGGTCGCGGCGCCTCCCACTTCACACCGTCGAAGCGCGCGACGCGGATGTCCCGGATTTCATCCGCGGTGCGCCCACGATACGCGACCAGCGCCGAGCCATCGGGAAACGTGGTCAAGGTCGTCTGGCAGCAATCGCAAACCGACGGATCGACAAGCGTGTCCAGCGCGGAATCACCCAGGATCCGTGCATAAAGGCGCTGCGCGTCACCGGGGCGGTGCTTGCCTCGCCCATCGAGCCACGCTGCCAGCACGCGGCCGTCCGGCAGGGTGGCAAGCGAGACGAACTCCACCGATTCGCTCTCGCGCGTCAGCCGTTCCGGCGTGCTCCACGTGCGGCCTCCGTCGGCGGTGCGGCTGATCCTCGCGTGGTAGCCGTGCCCGTGCCCGGGGTGCGCGCCGGCGCTGGCGGCGGAAACGGGGTTGTTCACGAACCAGACCACAGTAGCGCGACCGTCTTCCCCGGCTGTCAGCGCGGGAAAGTCGGCCCAATTCACAAACCAGTCCGGCCCCTGCGCGATCGTCCGCGCCTCGCTCCAACTTTGCTGCTCCGGTCCGCGGGTGGCGAACCGCAGGACGTGACCTCCGGGGACCGGTTCAATCCACGTCAGCCAAACCCTACCGTCGGGCGAAACCGCGAGGGATCCTCCGCTGGCGCCCGGGCCGGCCGGATTGGGGATCGCCTCGACGGTTATGTCCGCGCGCAGCGTGCACGCGAGGAGCGCAAAAAGAAACAGGACGGTGGACAACCTCATCGGCGGCGTTGGAGCAGGGTAACCGTGAGCAGCAGGACGAAAGAGATGACGAGCAACGTGGCGGCGAACGCATGGGCCTGCGGGTAATTGAGCGCCTGCACCTCGTCGTACAGCGCGATGCTCGCGACCCGGGTAACACCGGGCACGGAGCCTCCGATCATCAACACCACACCGAACTCCCCGAGCGTGTGCGCGAAGCCCAGCGTCAGGCCGGCGGCGATCCCGCGCCACGCCAGCGGCGCGTGGAGCCGTAGAAAAACGCGCAGCGGCGAAGCGCCGAGCGCGCGGCCTGCCTCGAGCAACTCCGGGGAAACGCCCCGCAGCGCCGCCTGAAACGGCTGCACCGCGAACGGGAGCGAGTAGAAAACCGATGCGATCACGAGGCCGGTGAACGAAAACGAGAGCGGCGCCCCGGTGAGCTCCCGCCACCAGGTGCCGGGCGGATGTTGCGGCGAGAATGCCACCAGCAGGTAGAAGCCGATCACCGTTGGCGGGAGCACCACCGGCAGCGCGACAAGCGTTTCGATCGCGGGCGCGATCCGCCAGCGTGTGCGGTTCAACCAATGCGCGAGCGGCAGTCCGATCACCGCCAGCACAAGCGTCGTCGTCGTCGCGAGGCGCAGCGTCAGCCCGAGCGCCTCCCACAGGGCGGGTGTGAGCAGGACGGAGGTGGCGACGGGCTCGGACACGGCTCGGAGGCTCGGCGTGCTGGCGTGCCCGCTCAACGCTCAACTCGCGCGGCACGGCGTTCCCAGGCGAACAGGAACTGTTGGGCGAATCCCGCGGCGGCGCCGAAGTGCGCCCGACCGAAGCGCGCGACCTGCTCGGGTTTCCAGCCCCCCAGCCCGTAGCGTCCGGCGAGCGCGCGCAGAATCCACACGTCCACGGGAAACGCCTCCAGCCGGCCCGCTCCGAACAGCAGTGCGCAGTCGGCGATCTTCTCTCCCACGCCGGGCAGCCCCCTCAGGCGTTCCTGGGCGGCCGTGTGCGGCAGCGCCTCCGTTTCCTCGATCCAGCCTGGACGCTCCGCGAGAAAACGCGCGGCTGCGGCGATGTGCCGCGCCCGGAAACCGAGCAGGCACGCGCGCAGATCACGTTCGGGGATCCGCGCCAGCTCGGTCCAAGTGGGAAGCCGGTGCAGGCTCACGGGCGTGGCGTTGCCCGGCAACTCGACGACGGCCAGCGGCGCGCCGTGCCTTTCCGCTAGAAGCTCGAGCATGCGTTTGATCTGCACGATCTGCTTCATGGCGCTGCACATGAAGCCGAGCAGGGTTTCGCCGAGCGGCTGGCGCAGGATCCGCAACCCGGGAAAAGCCGCCAATGCGCCGGCCAGGTGCGGATCGCTTCGCCAGGGCAATGCGTCCGTCAGCGCCGTGAAGTCCGTACCGGTCGCGAGGTAAGGTTCGAGCGCCTCGCCGGTCTCCGCCGCCAACGGCACGGGCGCGCACCACTCGAGCCGCCCGCCCTGACCCGCGCGCACGCGCGCAACGTTGCCCGACCAAACGCCGAGCCATGAGCCGTCGTCGCACGCGTTCCACCGGAACGCCTGCCCGCCGTCGAGCAATTCACCGATGACGTCGGCGCGCATCGGAGCGGTCAGGCCCGCGACCGGCCGCCAATCGCTCCAAGGGGTCACGGCGCCGGCTTTTCCCACAGGAAGCTCTTGTGCTCGGCGAGGAGCCGGCCGTTGCCGTCGAAAAAGGAGATTTTCCAGGCGACCGGATTCGCGCGACTTCCACCCGGCCAGGCCGTTCCGGTGAGCCCGAGCTGAAACGCGGTTTCGCCCGCGGGCACGTTGGCGCGGAACTGGAACGTCACCGGGGTCGGTGCATCCGGGCGAATCACCTGCAACTCGAAGCGCGCTCCGTTCGCCGGGGAGACGGTGCGCACGCGGCTCAGAAAGTAATACCCTTCTCTCGTCCCCGGGCTCGTCCGCAGGACCGTCGTTCCGGCGCCGGGCTCGGCCGTGCCGAAGTACTCCCCGATCCGGTCGAATGCCGAAGCCTCCTGCCACGCAGGCCAGATGCGCACGAACTCCGCGCCGGCTGCCGGTGCGCGCGCGGCGGCAAGCAGCGCGACGGCGAGTAACAGCGGGCGGGCGATCATGAGCGGAACCGTGCGTTCCGGCCGCGTTCTCGGCAAGCTCCAGGCGGGGCGTTCAGTCACGGAGTTCGATCAATTGGAAACGGTGAAGTCCGAGCGGCGAGGGTTCCCAACCGCGGACCGAGGGATGAATAAGGTAGGTCCGGCTCCCAAAGACGAGCGGAGTGACCGGTACCTCCTGCAGCAGCAGCGCCTCGGCGCGCTGGAACAGCTCGAGCCGTTGCGCGGCGTCCGCCGTGCGCTCGGTTTCCGTGATCAACTGGTCGTAGGCGGCGCTGGCCCAGCCGGTCCAGTTGTTGCCGCCGTCGCCGCGGAAGAGACCGAGGAAAGTGAGCGGATCCGGGTAGTCGCCGGTCCAGCCCATCAGGCCGATGACGTGCTGCTTCGACTGTTGGTTCTGCACCCACGTCTTCTGCTCGAAGGGCTCGATCGTGCTCCGCACCCCCAGCTCCTTCAGCCACATGGCCTGGATCGCCTCCATGATCCGAGGATACGTGCTGTCGTTCTGGACCTGCACGGGGAATACCGGCAGGCCGCGGCCCGCCGGGAAGCCCGCCTCGGCGAGCAACGCTCGGGCCGCGTCGACGTCGGTGGTGATCCGCGCGCGGGCGTTGTAGCCGCCGCAATCCGGCGGGGTGAACGACGAAGCCGCGGCACGGGTGCCCTGAAATACCGCGCGGGAGATCGCTTCGCGGTCGATCGCCAGCGCCAGCGCCCGCCGCACCTTCGGGTTGTCCAGCGGCGGACGCGTGACGTTGAAGTTCATATAGGTGACGTTCAGCAGCGGATCGACCCGCAGCGTCTGGGGTGACTCCCGCCGGTACGTTTCCACCTTGGATGCGGGGACCGCGAACGTGAGGTGCATCTGGCCGGCGCGGAAATTCAGCTCCTCCACCTCCGCTTTCTCGACCGGCAGGAACACCACGCGCTCAAGGCGGTTGGCGGCGTTCTCGCGGTGCTGCGGATTGCGCGCCACCACGAGCCGCGCGTTCGGCCGCCACTCCATGAGGGTGAAGGGTCCGTTGCCGACATGATTGCCCGGGCGGGTCCACGCGCCGCCGCGTTTCGCCACGGAATCGAATTTCTCCAGCGTCGGTCGGTGGACCGGCAACCATGACGAGTGCGCGGCCAGCGCCGCGAGGTGCGGCACCGGACGCGTGAGTTCCAGCCGCAGCGTGCGGTCGTCGGGGGCCGACACCCCGACCGCCGCGAAGTCGGCGAGTTTCCCGGCGTTGAAATCCTCGGCGCCCCGCACCGGCCAGAACATGTAGGAGAGCGAGGCGCCCAGCGCGGGGCTCAGCAGGCGCCGGAATGAGAAGACAAAGTCGTGCGCGGTCACAGTATCGCCGTTCGACCAGCGGGCGCCCGCCCGCAGCCGGAACGTCCACGTCAGGCCGTCCGCCGACGTCTCCCACGACTCCGCCACGCCCGGCAGCGGGCGCGAGGTGCGCTCGTCGAGCACGGTCAGCCCCTCGTGGAGTGCGACGAGCAGAATTTGGTCCGTGTACGCCTCCGCGAGGTGCGGGTCGAGGTCGGCCGGCTCCGCGCTGTTGCCGACCAGCAGCGTGCGGGTGCGAATTCCCTCAGTGACGGGGGTCTCGCGGCGTCCGCAGCCGGAGAGAGCGGCGACCAGGGAAATCAGGAACAGCGGGAAAAAAAAGGAGGCGGTCGCGCGCATGAACCTGCATGGAACGCGCGACCCTTCGCGGCGCAAAGGAGTTTTCCGGCGGCCCGGCGAGGCAGGGACCACTGCGGGCTCGCGGCCGAACCTTCCGCCCTGCTTTGGTGTTGGCATGAGAATCCTCCCTTGGTTTTGCGCGGCCCTGATCGTCGCGGCGGGTGCTCTGCGTGGCGCCGAGCCCGTCCGGATCGGCCTGTTCATGTCCATCACCGGTCGCGACGCCTCCTTCGGCGAGGCTTCGTTGCGCGGCGCGCGCCTCGCGGTTGAGCAGGTGAACGCGGCTGGCGGTGTGCTGGGCCGCCGGCTCGAGTTGGTGGTGGAGGACAACCGTTCGCTCGCCGGGGAGTCCGCCACCGCCGCCAAGAAGCTTATCACCCGCGACCGCGTGGTCGCGCTGGTCGGCGAATGCTCGTCGGCCCGAACCCTTGAGGCCGCGCCCGTCGCGCAGGCGGCCGGTGTGCCGCTGGTCACTCCCGCCTCGACGAGCCCGAAGGTGACCGCGGTGGGGGACGCGATTTTCCGAGTGTGCTTCATCGATCCGTTCCAAGGCGAGGTGCTGGCTTCCTTTGCCCGAAAACGGCTCGGGACGAAGCGCGCGGCGCTGCTGATCGACGCGGGTTCGCCGTACTCGACGGGGCTGGCGGAGAGTTTTTCCCGGGTGTTCGCGTCGCTTGGCGGCGAGGTGGTGGCGACCCAGCGGTATTCCGGGGCCGACACCGATTTCCGCGCGCAGCTCACCGCGATTCGCGCGGCGCGCGCCGACGCGATCTTCCTCCCCGGTTACTACGTGGCGGCCGGCCTGGTGGCGCGGCAGGCGCGCGAACTCGGTCTCACCGCGACCCTGCTGGGTGGTGACGGCTTCGAGGCTCCCCAGTTGCTGGAGATCGGGGGCGAGGCGCTCGAGGGCGTCCATTACTCGACGCATTTTTCCCCGGAGAGCGCGTCGCCCGCCTCGCGTCGCTTGGTGGAAGCGTACCGTGCGCGGCATGGCGAGGCCCCCAACGGACTCGCGGCGCTGTCGTACGACGCGGTCGCGCTGGTGGCGGATGGCATCCGGCGCGCGGGCTCCACGGAGGCAAAGGCCTTGCGGGGCGCGCTGGCGGTCACGCGTGATTTCCCCGGCGCGACAGGAGCGACGACCCTGGACGCGCGTCGGGACGCGCTGAAGGAGGCGGCGATCATGAAGGTTGCCGGCGGCAAAATCGTCTTCGTCGAGTCCGTGCGTCCCTGATCGATTCGAATGATTTCAACCACGCATGGCCGGAATCGCGCCTGCGAGGGTTGCGCCGGGAAGGGCCCGGGCGCGGTTCCGCCGCGGCCGAATCGTCCTCAGGCCTCGGCGCGCTGGGAGTGAGGAGAGCGAGTGAGAGGGGTAGGGCGGTGTGCACGACGGGAAGTTTCAGAAGAGCCGCGATTCCCAAGCATAGGACACGAACGGCCGCGGATGAGGCCGGCGCTGCTGTAGCTGAGGCGGCAGCCTCGGATCCTGCCGCGGATAATACGGCCGAAGGCGGTTCCGAATGCCGCCGGGGTTTGAACCACGGATGGCCCGGATTCCCCGGAGGCAGCGAAGTTCGTGCTGCCGTCGCCGACTCGCTCCGCGGTCTTCACCACGCATGTCCAGTTGGCGCGGATGGGAGAGCCGCCTCCGGCGGTCGGGAGACCCGCGTGAACAGACTCGGGGCGGATGGGGATTTTATTCCGGCGTGGAGTGCTGATTTGGACGTTGCGCGGGTGCCGGCCAGCCTCGCATCCTGCCATGGAATTGAAGATCCTCGCCGTTGAAGACGATGCGGTTTCCCGGACTGTCCTCCAGGCTGCCTTGCGCAAGCTGGGCCACGAGGTGGTCATTGCTGAGTCCGGCGAGGCTGCATGGGAGGCGCTGCAACGGGATCCGTTTCGTGTCGTGGTGAGTGACTGGACTATGCCGGGGGTGGACGGCCTGGAGCTTTGCCGGCGGGTTCGTCGCCAGGACGACGCGGACTACGTGTATTTTATCCTGCTCACGGCCCGTGACGCCACCGCGGCCAACCAGAATGAGGCGGCCGACGCAGGCGTGGATGATTTTCTCAGCAAGCCGCTCGATTTCCCCGAGCTTTGGATGCGCCTGAGGGTGGCGGAGCGAATCCTGCGTTACACCACGCAGGTGCGCCAATTGGAGGAGCTCCTCCCGATTTGCTCGTACTGCAAGAAGATCAGGGACGACGGCAACTACTGGCAGCAAATCGAGGCCTATATCAGCGAACGCACCGGCAGCGACTTCAGCCACTCCGTCTGCCCCGATTGCTACAAGGGAGTGGTGCTGCCGCAGCTTGAGGAGCTGAAGTCCGAGCCCAACCCCGCGCCGCCCGTTGCACGAAAGCATCCAGAGGCTTGAGGAGAAGATCGCCTTCCTCGAGCACCACGTGACGGCTCAGGACAAGGTCATGCTCGAACTTGCGGATGAACTTGCGGCGCTCCGCCGCGAGGTTCGGGCCTGGCGCGAGCGGACGTCGCTGGGCGCTTCCGGCGAAGTCGCCGGGGATTCAGGTTCGGACCCCGAGCGTCCGCCGCATTACTGATCGCGACCAGGCACTGGCGGCCGCGACGCGGGCCTAGAATTGGGCTGACAGCTCGTGCAGGTGCCCTGGCTCGAGAATCTTCTCGCCGAGCGCGGAGCATTCCTGCTCGTCGTTCTTCAAGAGCTTGAATCGCACGGGGGCGTCGGCCTCGTTGGTCTCCCAGCGCCACTTGCCGATGGAGACGAATTGCAGCGGCAAGCCTTTGTCCCAGCTGAGTCCCGGTCCTTCACCGCGGATGAAAAGACGGTTGCCGATGCCGATGTAGGACGTGGCGATCAACCGGGTGGCGCCGTCCGATGAAAGGGTGCGTTCGATGGCACCGGGGACGGGCGTGCCGCCGGTATCTTCCAAGGGCAAATCCAGGGACGGTTCCGGATCCGGCTGGGCCTTCCGTGGGGCGCGCTTTCGAGGGGCGGGTTCGGCGGCGGGTGCACCAGCTTCCGGCTCGGGAGCAGGGGCTTTTGCCGGTGTATCCGGAGCGGGTGTATCGACGGCGGGGGCAACAACCGGCGCTGGAGAGGCGGCCCCGGGGGCCGCGTCAGGCGCGGCAGGTGCGGGTGAAGGTGAGGCCTCGGTCTTGGCGGCGGGTTCGAGCGCTGGCGTCGCAGGTGTCGGTTCCGGAGCGGCGGGAGCCGGGACCTCGGTGGGTTTTGGAAGCTCGATTTCGCCGGTGGTAACGATGGTGGTGGCGGCTGCGATCGCGGCTTCCGGGATGGGTTGCTGCTCTGCGGGCGCCGCCGGAGCTTCCTTCGGACGTGGCTTGCGCGGGCGCTTGGGGGCGGTGGGAACGGGAGTTTCGGCCGACACGGGTGTCGCGCCTTGCGTCGGCACGGCGATCGCTTCCGTGCTCGTTGGGGCGGGTTCGCTCGCGGGAGTGGAAATGGTGGCTTCGGCCGTCGTCTGGGTGTCGGGCGGGGTCGCTTCGGGCGCGGGAGCGGTGATCGGTTCCGTGGCGGCGGGCGTCTCGGTCGCGGGTGCGGGCGGCGGTGCGATCGGAGCGGCGGCGGAAACCCGCGACCGGTTGCCGGAGGCCTTCAACTTGGCCTCGAGTTCCGCCAGCTTGGCCTCCAGCGCGGCGACCGCGGCGGCTTGGGCGCGGGCAATGCCCTCGGCGCCATCCGCCAGCTTCGCCAGGGTGGCTTGGGCGGCGGTGGCTTGCTGGTGGGAGGCGGATTCCTGCTTCGCCAGTTCCGCGGCAGCCTTTGCCAGGCGTACCGCCGCCGTTTCCAGTTTTTCGGTGTCGCCCAGACGGATGGCGGCGACCTGATCCTGCAGCTGGACCACCTTGTCCTGCAGCCTCTGCGGCAACTGGGCCGCCTGCTGGAGATTCCGCTGCGCCGTCTCGTTGATCTGGTGCAGGCTGCCCGTGGCGATGCTGATCTGCTCGGCGGCGGCCGCGAGGGTCTGGGCCATGCCCTCGAGCGTCCGCTGACGCTCGTCGAGCAGCTCGTTCTTCTGCCGCTCGTAGCGCGCCACCAGCGGGATCAGCCCCACCACCGCGCCAAGGCTCACGCAGGCGACGGTGGCGATGACGGCCCCGGCCGTGAGCGGCTCTTCCGAGCGCAGGGCGATCACGGCTCCCGCGCCGATCAGCGCGAGGTCGGTCACGATGAAGATCCAGGCGGGCAACGCAGGCTTGGCTTCGGAACGTTTCATGGGGGCGTCGGCGACCGGCCCTTTCCGCGTCGCCGGCTGCACGCTTCCTCCGCGTGACAGACTGGCCGCGGGCGAGGGTCGGTGGGGAGTTTGTGCGGCCCGCTCCGTCGCGGCTCAAGGGAAAACCGGCCGCGCGCGGCGGGCTCGCAATACGTCACGTGCCGCGGACCCGGCCGGGGATTCGCTCGCCGCGGGGATCCGCCCGCGCTGAGAATTCCGCGACTTTCGGGCGCCAGCCGTGTTTTGCGCATGAATGACGATCTTAACGTGCAAACTCCCCCGACCGGTGTGACCCGTGCGGCGAATTTCACTGTCTTCATGCGCAGCTACCAGGACATGGTTTTCTCGACGGCGGTGCGGATCACGGCCAACGACGCGCAGGCGGAGGACATCGCGCAGGAGGTTTTCCTGCGGGCCTACCGTGATTTCGACCGCTTGTCGGCCAGCCCCGCGGTGGGCGGCTGGCTCAAGACCGTGGCCACTAACCTCGCGCTCAATCACGTCACGCGTTACCGCCGCCGCTGGCGGTTCTTCTCCGAGTTCCGCCGCGACGGGGACCACGACGGGAGCGAGGTTCCCGAGGCGGCTTTTCCGGCGGCGGACGATCTGTTGGGCGACGTCGACGCCCACGAACGACGGCGGGTGGTCGACGCCGCGCTGGCGCGGCTGCCGGAGCACCAGCGGGTGCCGCTGGTCCTGTTTCATTTCGAGGAGATGTCCTACGAGGAGATCGCGCGGCGGCTCGAGGCCTCCCTGCCGAAGATCAAGACCGACATGCTGCGCGGCCGGGCGGCGTTGGCGCGGTTGCTCGTCGCCGACCCCGGAGCCCGCGAGACTTTGAGGATTCCGGATCATGAATGACCACCGAACCGAATCGTCGGAACTGAAACTGGAGCGTTTGATCTCCGGCGTCGTGGCCGGTCTGCCGACGCGGCGTGCCCCGTTGACGCTGGAGGGCCGCGTCCTGGCGGCGATCTCCGAGGGGAACGCGCCTCTGGCGCGGGCTCAGGGATTCGCGTCCTGGCCGGCGCCGCTGCGGTGGTTGGCGTTCCCGGCACTGACGGCGGTCGCCGCCGGGTTGACGCTCATGGTGGGAGGGGCGGGGCGGGACACGGCGGATCTGGCGCGTGCACTCGTCCCCGGCGGGTGGACCGCGCTCTGGGACGCGCTACGGGCGACGGTGGAGGCGGCTGGTGGCGCGATGGCCCTGTTGGGGAGCTCGCTGCCTGGATCCTGGTGGTATGTGGCGCTGGCGGTCTTGGCCTGCTGGTATGCCGGCGTGGTCGGACTGGGTTTTGCCGCTTACCGGCTTTTGCGAACGCGCGGTTGAGGCGCTGAGGGAGCGATTTTTAGAAGATGAAATCCATGAAGATTATTTCCGGACTTCTTTCCGCGGCGCTGTTACTGCCGGTGGCGCTCCAGGGTTTGAGCGCGGCGGATGTTGCCGCGCCGGTTGCCGTCAAGGCGGAGGCCGGCGCGAGGCGCGAACAGGGGTCGCCGCTGGGTGACCAAGCCGTTCCCGCCGGGGAGCGGACGCGCGAGGTCGTCGCCTTGCGTGGCACCGTGACGGTCGACGGCACCGTGGATCGGGACGCGGTCTCGATCCTCGGACGCACCGTGGTGGGGGAGGAAGGCAGGGTGCTCGGCAGCGCGGTCGGGGTGCTGGGCCGGGTCGAGTCGAGCGGACTCGTCGGTCGTGACGCCGTCGCGGTGCTGGGCGGGATCGAGATCAACGGCCCGGTGGGGGGCAACGTCGTTGCCGTACTGGGTGACGTGAAACTCGGACCCAAGGCGGTCATCCAGGGCGACTTGGTGCGATTGGGCGGAAGCCTGCGGCGCGAGCCCGGCGCCGTGGTGAGGGGCAGCCAGGTCGGCATCGGTTTGACGGGGGCGCTTTCCGCGGATGGCGGGTTCGTGGAATGGGCGCGGCGATGCCTGTTCCTCGCGCGGCCGCTGGCGTGGGACATTTCGGTGATATGGGCTTGGGGCGTCGCGGTCGCGTTTCTCGTGTTTTACCTCCTGATCACACTGGTGTTCCGGCGCACCGTGAACGCCTGCGCCGAGACGCTCGCCGTGCGGCCGGGGCTCACGGTCCTCGGCAGCCTGCTCACGGTTTTCCTCACTCCGGTCGCTTTCGTCCTGCTCTCTGTTTCGGTCGTGGGTCTGCTGGTCGTGCCGTTCCTCGGACTGGCCGTCGTCGCCGCGACCCTGCTCGGCAAGGCCGCGGTGCTCCTCTGGCTCGGACGCGCTTGCCTCCGGGGAAATCGTCCCGGTGCGCCTGTGCTCGCCGTTACGGTGGGAGGACTTCTGGTCCTGGTGCTCTACACCGTGCCGGTGCTTGGCCTCTTTGTGTTCAAGCTGCTCGGCTGGCTCGGTCTGGGCGCGGTCGTGACCACGCTCGCGCGCACCGCGCGACGCGGCCGGGCGCCGGTTTCGCCCGCGCCTCTTTTGCCTCCGTCCGCCGCCTCCGCGCCGCACCCTTCTGCAGCGCCGGTGCCGTCCCCAGTCGTTCCGCTGGCAGCGCCGTCGCCGGCGGAAACTTCTTCGTCGGTCACTGCTCCCGGGCTTTCGGACCCCGTTCGCCCATCGGAACCGGCGTCGCCGCCCGTCGTTCCGCCGCCCCCGCTTCCTGCCGTCTCGCCTGCGCCCCGGGCTCGCCTCACGCGCCGGCTCGGCGCGCTCGCCATCGATGTGCTGCTCGTCGGGATGGTGCTGTCGCTGCTTGGCAACCTGAGGTCGCACGGCGCCGGTGTGAGCTTCGGCGGGGGCGGCCTGCTCCTGGCGCTCGCCGTTTACGGCGCCGTGCTCTGGAAGCTCCGGGGTGCGACCGTGGGCGGCATCGTGTGCGGTTTGCAGGTCGCGCGGGCCGATGGTCGTGGGATGGACTGGGCCACGGTGATCGTGCGCGCTCTCGCCTGCTTCCTGTCGCTCGCTCCGCTCGGGCTCGGTTTCCTCTGGGCCGCCTTCGACGCCGACAAGCAAACTTGGCACGACAAGATTGCCGGCACCGTCGTCATCCGCCTGCCTAAACCCGCGCCGCTCGTCTGAGGTTGCGCGGGTCGAGCCGGGTCGTGTCAGCCGGCGAAGTCCTTGAGGTCGGCGGGGGTGTCGAGGTCGCGCGCGAGTTCCGGGAGGTCGACGGCGGCGACGCGCGCCGGGTCGGCGTTCAGCAGATCGCGGGCGCCCTCCTCGCCGGTCAGGGCGGTGAGCGCGGCAAAATGCCCGCGGCTGAAAAGTGCCGGGGCGCCAAGGCGGCCGGCGTAGCGCGCGGCCACGATCCCTCGGCCGGTCGCGCGATGCGCCGCCAGCAGGCTTTCCACGGTGGCGGCGGAAAAACCCGGTTGATCGCAAAGCGCGAGCACCGCGGCGTCGAGTCCCCGGGAAAACTGGCGAAGCGCGCTGATGCCCTCGCGGATCGAGGATGCCATGCCCTCGGCCCAAGCCGGGTTCTCGACGACCAGCACCGGCAAAGGAGCGATCGCTGGCCGAATGACCGCCGCATTGGCGCCGAGCACCACCACCACCGGCCACACGGGTGCCGCCAGCGCGGCCTCGACCGCGCGCACGAGCAGCGGCCGGCCGTCGATCTCGATCAGCTGCTTCGGCGAACCCATCCGCCGCGAGGCGCCGGCGGCGAGGAGCACCAGGCCGCAGTGGAGATCGGAGGGGGAACCGGGGTTCGGCGACATGGTCAGGAGTCCGCGTGGATGGGGCGCTCACGCCAGCGTAGCGGGCGCGCGTCGCGGGCGCGCAGCACCGCGAGGATTTCCGCGACGATCGCGTGCGCGACCTCCGCGGGGGCCTCGGCGCCGAGGTCGAGCCCGACGGGCGCGTGCAGACGGGCGCGTTCCTCCGCGGAGATCGCGCGTCCTTCCGCGGTCAGGTCCGCAAGGATGCGTTCCGCGCGCTTCCGCGGGCCGAGCAGGCCGATGTAGGCGAGCCGGCGCGGCAGCAGATTCCGCAGGATGGGCAAGTCGTGGACGTAGTGGTGGGTCATCACGACCGCGAGTCCTCCGTCGGCAGCGGGTGAAGGCTTGGCCGGAGGACCAAACACGCGCGCGACCAAAGTGGCCGCCGGGCCCGTCTCCCGGGCCGCGGCCGCGGGGAAACGATCGGCGGTGTTGAGCGCGGCGCGCGGGTCGGCCACGACGACGCGCCAGCCGAGGCCATGCGCGAGCCGCGCGAGCGGCATGGCGTCGTCGCCGGCCCCGAAGATCGCGAGGCAGGGCGGGGGGGTGAATTCCTGCGTGAGGACACCGGTGGTCTCGGGGGGCGCCCCGGTGGCGAAGAGCCGCGTGCCCCAAACGGCAGGGGGACCGCCCTCGTGGGTGACGACGAGTTTCACCCGGGTGCGTTGTTCGGCGGCGGCCGCGACGGCCGCGGCCCAGGCGGGCGGCGTCGGCACCGGTTCGATCAGCACGCGCACCACGCCGTGGCAGCCCAGGCCCACGCCCCAGACGAGATCGTTCTCGGCCGTAGTGTCGTAAACCGCGGCTTCGGCCACACCGGATGCGCGGACACGTTCGGCACGCGCGAGGACGTCCTCTTCAAGGCAGCCGCCGCTCACCGAGCCGAGGCGGGAGCCGTCGGCGCGCACCAGAAGCCGCGCGCCGGGGCGGCGGTACGAGGACCCCGCGGCCGAGACGAGCGTCGCGAGCACCGCCGGGGTGGCCGCCGGCCGGGTCAGAGCCTCGGCGATGAGCTGCAGTTCGTGCACGACCGCGCAGGAAAACCGCCGCCGCGTTTTTGGCGAGCCGGCGCTGCCACTCGGGCGGCGTCACTTGCCCGCGGCGGGCGCCTGCATCTTCGGCTGCAGCGGCACGCGGGCGACCGGCCGCGGGCCTGCGGGGCGACCCTCGATCTGCGCGGCGATCCAGTCGAGACCCTCGAGGTTGTCGCGGAGGCGCAGCTCCACATCGTCCTGCGTGTGGCCGATGATGCCGACGGGTCCGCGGTAACCGGACTGGGCGACGACGCGCAGCAGGGCTACATCGAGTTCCCCCTGGCCCAACGGAAAAATCTTCATGCCCCGGCGGTCGCCGTCGCGCATCATGCCGTTGAGGTTGAGACAAAGCAGATGCGGCTTAAGGGCGGAAAGGGCCGCGGCGAGGCGATCGACGTGCGGGTGGCCGTGGTGGAAGTTGTACACAATCCCAACGTGGTCGGCGCCGTGGACACGGTGCAGGTGCTCGCGGACGGCGACGAGGTTCTCCGGCTCCCCGCCCCATCCGCCGTGGTTGTAGAGGCCGAAGCGGGAACCGATCTCCCGGGCGCGTTTCACGGCGGGCAGGAGCCGGGCGGCGGCGGTGGCGACGCGTTCATCCTGGGTGCCGCCGTCCGGGCTGGGCGCGGTCTGCCAGATCTGCGGGCGCAGGTGGTGTTTCTGAAACAGCCGGAACGCCTCGTCGTGGGTGTTCCAGAAAGCGAAGAATTCGAGGCCGTGGCGCCGGTACTCGAGAATCTCGCTCTCGAACTGGGCCACGTGCTCGGCGCGCCAATCGTACGCGACTTTGGTCAGGCCGAGCGAGCGAAGCATTTCCGCCCGGGCGGCCGGGGTGCGTTTCAGGCCGTCGAACGGTACGACGCACCACGCGACCGTGTTGGCGCGGTTGAACGGCGAAGCGTTGTCCGCGGCGCGTGCGGCGGCCGCGAGCAGGGTGAGCAGCGCAACCAGGCGAAGGGGCGTGGATTTCATCGGGGTGCACCCAGATCGCCGCCGGCGTGGGCGGTGGCAAGGTCTGGAATCGGTTCCGGTCGTCGCTCCGGAGCGGAGCGGGCAAAGCCACGGAGCGACGGAAGCGCCGCGGGAGAACGCCGTGCTCGGGAGTTGAACCGTCGCGCGGACGCGCTTCGCTTCGCGGCATGTTCGTGCGCGCGCTTGTCTTCCTCGCCTTGACGGCGGGTTCCTGGGCGGCGGGGACCTTCCCCAAGCCGGACCCCGAGCGCCGCTTTCCCGAGCTGAAGGTGCCGTCGAGACTCGGCGACCCGTGGCGCGCGGCGACCGAGGATTGGACGGGTGGGCGGCGCCGCACGCGCGAGGATCCGGTTTGGACGGATTGGCTGCGGCGCGAGCGCGAGGAGGTGGGGCGCTGGATGGTGCGGCACCGCGACCGAGTGGAGTGGCTGCCCGGGTGGTCGCACGACGGGGTGAGCCCCAAGGATGGTTCGCGGGTGACGTGGACCGATGCGATCCCGCACGAGGAGACGGAGTTTTTCGCCAGCCCGTCGGACCCGCGCATCGAAATCACCCCGAAGCTGCACGCGTGGTGGGTGGTGACCTTCCGGGCCCGGCACGTGGAGACGATGGTGCGGGCGGCGCAGCTCTTCCAGCTGACCGGTGATGAAGCGTACCTTGATTGGGCGGCGGGCCAGATGGATTTTTACGCGGCGAATTTCGACCAATGGGAACCCCAGCGGCCCGGCCACCCGGCGCGCTTGTTCTGGCAGACCCTCACCGAGGCGACGAATCTCATCAAGTTCACGGAAGTGGTTCGGCTGCTGGGGAAGACCGTCGCGGCGGACCGGCGCGAGACCTGGCGGCGCGATTTCCTCGAGCCCGAGGTGAAGGCCCTGAACTCCACCCAGCAGCAGGTGCACAACATCGCGCTCTGGCAGCGCTGCGCGGTGGCGCAAGTGGCGCTGGTGCTCGGCGACGAGGCGCTTTGGCGGGGCGCCATCGACGGCCCGTGGGGAGTTCGACGGCAGGTGGCCGAAGGCGTGACCTCGGATTACCTCTGGTACGAGCAGTCGCTGGGTTACAACGCCTACGTGGCGCAGGCGCTGTATTCCCTCGGCTTGGCGGCGGGGCTGGCCGGACGCGCCGACGAGTTGTCGCATGAGCTGGCCGTCGCCCAGAACCTGCTTGTGGCGCCCCTGACGCTGCGGTTCCCGGACGGGCGCCTGCCGAATCCCGCCGACAGCCGCGTCGCGGGGCGGGCGCCGGATGTGGAACTGTTCGCCCGGTCGTACCGGGTTTTCCCGACGACCCTCGGGCTCGAGGAGGCGGGGCGGATGCGGGACTGGAACACGCTGCTCGACCCGCCGTCGCCGCCTCCTCGGCCGGTCTCGCTGCCCGAGGTGACGCCGGTCCACTTGGAATCCTCGCGCATGGCCATGCTGCGGTCGGGATCGTGGCAGGTGTTCATCCATTACGGGCAGATCGCGCGGTCCCACAGCCAGCGGGAGGCGTTGAACTACTCGGCCTCGATCGGCGAAGCGACCGTGACGCATGATCCTGGCACGGTGGGTTACGGGTCGCCGCTGCATCGCGGATACTACACGCGCGGATTGGCGCACAACGTGCCGCTGATCGACGGTGAGGGTCAGGAGGGCCATGACCGTGGGGAGTTGCTCGAGTTCGCGCCGGCCCGGGTGCGGGCCGCGCAACCAAGGTACCGTCCCGGCGTGCGGGCCGAGAGGGAGCTGGCGATCGAGGCGGCGACGCTGCGAGACACGGTCACGGTGGAATGCGCGGCGGGACCACGGCGTCTCGGACTCGCTTTCCATCTCCAGGGCCGGACGCGATTGCCGGAGGGCTTTTGGCCGGAGGCGGATTTCGGCCGCGGCCGCCCTGAGGAGTTCGCGCAATGGAGTGAGGTGCGGGGAGGACGGTTCCGGGACAGGGTGGAGTTCGAGGCCGAGGTCGAGGGCGGCGCCGTGCTCCGCGTGACCATGGCGGTTTCCGGCGAGTTCCGGATATGGCGGGGTTCGTCGCCCGACGCGCCTCCGAGGCGCCGGGAAAGCTTCTACCTCGAGTTGGTGGAAAAGGCCGACCGGGCCGCGTTCACGACAACGCTGGCTCCCGCGGCAGCTCGATGAGTGGCGCCGAGCCTGCCGTGGAGCCGGCGCGCCTGCGGGTGGGTTGCCCGGTGTGGGCCCATGCCGCGTGGAAGGGTGGTTTTTTCACCGCGGGCGCGCGGCGCCAGGAGTTCCTGCCGCAGTATGCCTCGGTTTTCGGAGCGGCGGAGGCCAATCCCACCTTCTACGGCCTGCCCTCACGGGAGACGGTGGCGCGCTGGTCGGTGGAGGCGCCGCCGGATTTCCGGTTTTGCTTCAAGTTTCCGCGGACGATCACCCACGACCGGCAACTGCGCGACGCGGGGCGGGAGACGGATGAATTTCTTGAGCGACTCGCGCCGCTGGGAGCACGGCTGGGGTCGTTTTTTCTGCAGCTGCACTCCAGCTTCGGCGCCGCGCGGCTGGACATGCTGGGTGGCTACCTGCGAAAGCTGCCCGCGACTTTCTCCTATGCGGTCGAGGTGCGGGCGCCGGAGTTCTTTGACGCCGGTCCGGCCGAACGGGCGTTGGACGCGCTGCTCGCGGAGGCCGGGGTCGACCGCGTGAACTTCGACACGCGGGGGCTTTTCGCCTCATTGGCGGACGACGAGTTCACCCGCGACGCCAAGCGGAAGAAACCGCGGGTGCCCCTGCGCACAACGGTGACCGCGCGCCGGCCGTTCGTGCGGTTCGTCGGTGATCCTGAGATCCCGCGCAACGCCCCGCTGCTGGATGCCTGGGCGGACGTGATCGCCGGATGGCTGCGGCGCGGTCTCCAACCTTACTTCTTCACCCACCATCCGGATGACACTCTGGCGCCCGCGCTGGCTCGCGACTTTCAAGGCCGGGTGCAGGCGAGGTATCCCGCCGCGGGAAATCCGCCGGCCTGGCCGGCTGAAATCGAGGCCGGGCGCGCTATGCGTCAGTTGGAACTCCTGTAGGCGGCCGGTTGGTGTTACCGGGCGCTTGGAAAATCAGACCGCGTCCCCGGAGCCGATGCTTCCGGAGGGAGACGGATTGGATGGAAGGTCCACCGTGAACGTGGCGCCCAATCCCGGCGTGCTGTCGACTGACACGGAGCCGCGATGGAGGTGCGCGATCTTCTGCACGATCGTGAGTCCGAGCCCGAAGCCGCGAATCTCACGGCCGTGCTGCTTGGTGGTGAAGTACGGGTCGAAGATGCGGTCGCGGACCTCGCGGCTGATGCCGGACCCTTCGTCCGACACTTGCAGGTGGACGCGGCTGCGGTGCCCGGGCACGGCCGTGAGGCGGACGGCGGTTCCGGCGTTGGAGGCGTCGAGGGCATTGTGCACGAGGTTCACCAGCATGCGCTCCAGCAGGACAAAATCCCCCGTCAGGGAGGTTTCGGGTGTCACCGAGGGTACGACGGCGACGCCGATACTTTCCGCGTGGGCGGCCGTGGTGGCGCAGACCCGTGCGAAAAGCGCGCGAAGATCGACCGGATTGCTGCTCGGGCGGAGGTTTTCCCCGAAAAACAGGGCCTCGCGCACGTAATCAGTGATGGTTTCCACCGCACGGTGCGCGGATGCGTGCACCTGCGCCGCCTCGGAGCGTGGCGGAAAGCCGCCCTCGGTGTGTACTAGGAAGGCGTTCACTGGGGTGATCAGATTTTTCAGGTCATGGGCGAGGGCGCGCGACATCATCCCCAGATGCTCGATGCGGTTTTGCAGCGCGATCTGGTCGGTCAGCCGGCTGCGGGTGAGAATACTGTCGATCAGCTCCGCCACGCCCTGCAGGCGTTGGATTTCGGGGTAGGTCACCGGCCAGTCATCCGCACGTGAACCGAGCGTAACCAGGAGTGTCGGGTCAGGACTGCCCTTGGGGATGGCGACGGCGGCGCTGATGCGATGGGTCTCAAGAATCGCCGCCAAGTCGCCATGGGCCGCGGAGGGACGGCGGCGCTCAAGACTCTCCGGCGTGATCCAGCCCAGGAAGATCAGGGCGTTGAAACCGGAACGATCCCGCGCGATGCGGACTCTTCCGGCCGCGAAATGGCCACCTTGCAGGGTGAGGATCGCAGCCTGTTCCGTGCGGAAATCCCGCGCCAGGATGGACTCGCAGGCGAGGCGAAGACCATCGGCATCGGCGGGGCCCTGGGCAGCCGTGATGATCTCTCCCCTGAGCCCGGCGAGGGCCCGCTCATGGTCGAGGCCAAGCAGCGGGCGCGTGCGGTCATCGAGCCAGATGGCTCCCAATCCGCAGGCGACGGTACTGGTAACCCAGGCGGCGGTTTCGGGCATCGCCATCTGCAGCAGCTGGCTGAGCAGCCAAGTCGACAGGACAAGGCAGATGAGGACACCGCCCCGATGAGCTACATTCGCGAGGACCTGACGGGCGTTGAAGATCCGGTGGTGCGCGAGCGCCCACCCCATGAATAAATACCCCACTACAATCACCAGAATACTGGAACGGTTCAGGACTCGGAGGCCGGTGAGGTTGCCG